>Ga0208863_1000151_pt1 | contig 84847 bp, 70 predicted proteins | sample RifOxyD3_FD_184040 | JGI IMG/M metagenome (GOLD analysis project Ga0208863, IMG submission 184040) | Soil microbial communities from Rifle, Colorado - Rifle Oxygen_injection D3 (SPAdes) | ecosystem: Environmental > Terrestrial > Deep subsurface > Rock core/Sediment | place: Rifle, Colorado... | reverse complement strand
TCGGCAGCCGCGTAACCCAGCATCCGTTCCGCGCCGACGTTGAAAATCTGAATAACGCCATTCGCGTCAGTGGCGATACTCGAGAAGTTGGCACTGTTGAAAATTGCGCTTTGTAAAGCTCCTGCCTTGAGCAGCGCCTCTTCCGCCTGTTTGCGTGCCGTGTTGTCGGTGCCGATCAGCAGATAGCCGATAATGGCGTCTTGATCGTCGCGTAGCGCCGTGACCGATACCACCGCTGGGAAGCGGCTGCCGTCTTTACGGATATAGGTCAGTTCGTAAATGTCCTCAATGCCCCGCGAGGCCTTGAACACCAAGGCCTCGAAACCCGGCGTAATCGGGGTTCCGAGCTCAACGCTGAGCGCCTCGGCGCGTGCAATTACTTCCTGCGGATCGGAAATATCGGCCGGCGTGATCTTGTTCATCACTTCTTCAGCCGGGTAGCCAAGCATCCTCTCGGCGCCGACGTTGAAAATCTGAATAACGCCCTTCACATCGGTGGCGATGCTCGAGAAGTTGGCGCTGTTGAATATCGCGCTCTGCAAAGCATCCGCCTTGAGCAATGCCTCTTCCGTCTGGTCCTTCGTACTGGATTTCAAAGTGTTTTCCTTTGCAAAATTCACATGGCCTTTTTTTTCTGACGGAGAATACCGTGTTTATGCATCCGGGCGCGAAGAGTGCTGGGATTGAGACCAAGGAGTAACGCCGCCCCGTTTTTCCCCTCGATTCGCCAACCGGTTTTCTTGAGCGCTTGGATGATGTAATCTTGTTCCAGGTCAGCGAGGGCCTTGACGTCCTGCCCTACCGCAGTCTTCTGGCTAGTATCAAACCGGTCCAATATCCGGAGTACGGGCCCTTGGCTGATGATTACCGCCCGCTCGATGACACTTTCCAACTCCCGCACATTGCCGGGCCAGTGGTATTCCTGAAGGGCGTTCAAGGTGTCTTGCAACACGGCCTCTATCTTCTTGCCATTTTTGTTGTTGAATTTGGCAACAAAATGATTGACGAGTAGCGGGATGTCATCCTTCCGCTGCCTGAGTGGCGGCATCGTGATGGGAAAAACGTTGAGCCGGTAGAACAGGTCTTTTCTGAACCTGCCGTTCTTGATTTCTTCCTCCAGATTCCGGTTGCTGGCCGCGATAATCCGCACATCGGTCTTAATGGTGCGGGAACTGCCCAATCGCTCAAACTCGCCGTCCTGAATGACCCGGAGCAGCTTGCATTGCAGTTCTAGAGGCAACTCGCCTAGTTCGTCGAGGAATATTGTGCCGCCGTCGGCAAGTTCGAAGCGTCCGATCTGCCGAGCATCAGCACCGGTAAACGCACCCTTTTCCCGCCCGAAGAGCTCACTTTCCACCAGGGTCGCCGGCAGGGTCGCGCAGTTAACCGTGATTAATGGCCGGTTTTTGCGAACACTCCGACTGTGGATGGCGCGTGCTACCACGCCCTTGCCGGTGCCGGTCTCGCCCAGGAGAAGAACTGTCGCATTCGTGGGCGAGACCTGCTCGACCTGTACGAAGACATGCGAGAGGAGATTGCTTTGACCAATGATCTCGCCGAAGTTGAACTGCCGGTCAACCTCCCTCTGCAGATAGATGTTCTCCTCCTGGAGCCGGTCTTTCAACCGTTTTATTTCCGCATATGTATCTTGGAGGGACGCTTCTGCCCTTTTGCGTACCTCTATTTCCTGCGTGAGCTGCATATTCGCCCTGGTCAGCTCTTCAGTCCGTTCCTGCACTGCCTGTTCAAGCACCTTGTTGTAATTCTCGATTTTCTTATACAACAGCCGCACTTCCAGCATGTTGTGGATACGTGTCTGTAATTCGACCAGATCAAAAGGTTTGCTGATGAAATCCTTCGCGCCGGCGGAAAGCGCTCGCAGCTTGTGACCCGGTTGGGCGGTGATCACAAGGACCGGAACGTAGCTGTCTATTTTGATCTCCTTCAGGCCTTGCATTACCTGGAATCCATCCATGTCGGGCATCTGCAGATCAAGCAAAATCAGGTCGTAGTCATTCTTGCGGTGCAGCTCGCAGACCTCAAGCGGGTCCATCGTAGATGCGATGCAAATATAGCCGGCAGCGCTCAGCATTTGCTCGAGCAGCAGCACATTGGCTTCCTGATCGTCTACGATCAGAATATTGGCATTAAAAATATCGGATAAATGAACCATTTATCGATGATCCTTCTGTTTTTTTGACGCATCCGGCAATGGCGTGCTGAAGGCTGGAGAGTCCTGTTGATTGCGCGCTACCGCTGACAGGTCTTTGCTCTCCGAGATTCGATAGGCGTTTTTGCCCGCGGATTTGGCCTTGTACAAGGCCAGGTCCGCATTCTTCATCAGTGTGTCCGCGTCCTCGCCATGAACTGGATAGATACTTACACCTGCGCTGACGGTTATGTTAACGGTATGGCCCTCAATGTCATAAGGTTGCGACACGGCCTTGATCACTTTTGCCGCCACCGTGGCCGCATAGTCGGAACCGCTGATGTGCCACAGTGCTATTATGAATTCGTCACCGCCCAGGCGCGCCACCGTATCCTCTGCGCGCACCGTTGCTACCAGGCGCCCCGAGACCATTTTTAGCAGAACGTCCCCAGTGCCGTGCCCCAATGTGTCGTTGATCTGCTTGAAGCCGTCCAGATCCAGATACACCATCGCCATGGCGCTCTTGTTTCTTCGCGCATGGACCAGGGCCATCGATATTCTATCGGTTAGGAGTCGTCTGTTCGCAAGTCCTGTCAGCGGGTCATGCAGAGCCAGGGATTCCAGCATCTTGCCGTGATTGCGCGCCGCCTTGTGCAACAGGCGAACTTCCAACATGTTGTGAACCCGCATCAACACCTCGGCCAGATCAAACGGTTTGCTGACGAAATCTTTCGCGCCGCCTTGCAGCGCGCGTAACTTGAGAGCCGGTTGGGCGGTAACGGCCAGCACCGGCAGGTAGCCATCCGTTTCGATTTCTTTCAGGCTTTCCATCACCTGAAATCCGTCGGTGCCGGGCATCTGCAGATCGAGCAGGATCAGGTCGTAGCGGTTTTTGAGGTGAAGCTCGCAGACCTCGCCTGGATTCATCGTGGACGTGATGGAAACATAGCCGGCACCGCGCAGCATCTGCTCGAGCAGAAGGACATCAACGTCCTGATCGTCGACGATCAGGACGTTGCCGTGCAGAATGTCGGATGGACTTATCATGAGAATTGCAGTGCCTTATCCGATTCCCCCCCCCGCAAGTTCCAGCGCCATGTCCAGCGCCTCCATGAACTCGTTGACGTTAATCGGATTGGTGAGATAGCGGAAGAATCCTGCCTACAGACCTTTCTGTATATCGTGCGGCATGGTATTGGCACTGATGGCAAGCACCGGTATGTGCGCCGTCGCCGGATCTTCACGAAGGATTTTTAGCGCCTGGATGCCGCTGGTGCCGGGCAGCAGATAGCCGATGATGGTGTTTGAGCATCGCGCAGCGCCCGTGACCGATTCCACCGTCGGGAACCGTCTCTTATCCTTTGGCTGTCTGAGACCTTTATGTTGAAACTTACCAGGGGTTATCCCGCCTGATTAGTCCCTTACCGGTTGAGAGTTAACAATTTGTGCTAAGATTTTTAATAACCTCATTGCTACAAGACATTCTGGGCGTGGTAGTTTTAAGGGACTTATTTCCGGTTTATCCGGATCAGGCTTATCCAAAGACTTGGGACCACCGCATTTGTCAGCCCTTTTCCTGGCCCTTTATCGAGGCGGCCAGGGTCTCCTTTTCGTGTTTCATTGCCTCCTTACCGGCCTCATAGGCGGCGGACAGTATTTTTTTCTGGTCATCCACATAGTGTTCGCCTTTCGCGATTATGTCCTTGCCATAGTTGACCAGAGGCGCCGCCTGAGTCTTGAGCTGCTCGGGTAGTTCGTTTATTTTCCCTTTGATTTCAGTGCCGAATTCGGCGATTTTTTCCCTGGTATCCTTGCCGGAACGGGGGGCGAACAGCAGAGCGGCGGTGGCGCCCACCATGGCACCGGTAAGAAAGGAAAGGAAAACTACTCCAGTTTGGCTGCAATCGTTTCTATCCATTGTAATACCTCCTGTTAACTGTGTTTATCTGGATTTGTAAGGTAATGGAGAAAGGCCCGTACCCCAACGGAGAATCCGCTTATCTGGGTATAAATCGGGGCGATGCTGTTCTTCACTATGCTGGTAGTGATAAATAGGTTGTCGGCCGCCTCTTTGGCCCTTTCAATCACTTTGTCTGTCCTGTCGGCCTTGTTCTTGATGGTTTCGGTAAGGGTCTGGATTTCTCTTGAGGTGTGGGCCAGAGACCGGAGGAGCGGTGGCAGCTCCTGATTGAGACTGTCGATCAGGGCATCGATCCTACGGGCGCTTTGTTTGATCTGAATCTGGGTCGGCACTATAACGGCAACCAGGGTAACAAGACAGATCGTGATCACGGTCAGAAAGATATCAATCACTGGTATCATTTTTTCTCCCAGGTTATTTGTGAGCAGACACCCGCATATGCATGAAGACCAGAATCATACAGAGAGTTATAGCAATAAGCATGCCAGCAGGCGAAATCAGGCAGAAACTTATGGAAAACCCTTTAGTAGCAAGGGGTGAGAGGAAGCGGAGAGAACGGAAAGGAAGGCCGACAAGGATTCTTCTGGCCTCAATATGTGGTGGGCCCTCATAATATTGAGGGAAGCGTTTTGGGTTGAACTGACGCGTTCATCTCTGGGCGATCGGCGCAACCAAATCTGACCCCAATCTGAGCGCCTTCTTGTGACAGTTATTTCTTTACAGGCCCTTACTGATGACCCGTCCCGATCGACTGCTGAAGCGTCACCTGGTTTATATGTTCTTTTATCTTGAATGCGAGGTAGTCCTTTTTATCCAGATCGAAGAGCTGCTTCCTGTAGCGGGTTGTAAGATCATACCACTCGCTGATTCTGATGCTGAAACGATTTTTTTCGGGATACTGCAACGTAGACATGAAGGACTGGATCGCGAAATAGTACCGGACAGCATTACGCTCGACCGCGCCACGTGGTCCGCCGATATAGACGGGGTTACCGTGGCTGTCTGTACCGATCTCCGTGAATCCTACCTTGTCCCGACCGAGTATCGCAAAATAGATTTTTTCCGTGAGGCGAAGCACAACACTGTCATTGTATGAATAACTGACGTGGACAAAGGTCCTTCCTCCATCAAGGGGCAGGGCCTCGAACCTCATCCTGTGGTCCTGTGTGCCTAAAGGGCCTTCATCAGCATTAAGCATGATATCAAGATACCCTGGCTGCTGATCAACGACCCGGTAATGGTAAAGGACTTGGTCTGTGTCTTCCGGAGGTTGATAGACTTTTTTGCCGATGTAAAAGGTCAACAGTGGTACGCCGGGCTGCACCCTGTAGGTGCATGCCTTGACATTGGGAGAGAGGGTTACGATATCACACCAGTTTGCCGGAACCTTGAGCACGTTGGCAACACTGCTGAAGGGTTGATCGAATATCCCGTAGACATCCACCTCCACCCTGTCATCCCGCTCAAAAGACTCCAGAAAGAGAGGAAGGCCGAAGCTGTTTGTCGCCAATTTGGCCAAATTCCCGTGATAGGTGTCGAGAAGGATATCTTCGCACTGCCGAGGATTTTCGACAGCCGAAGCGGAACCGGCAGAAACAAGAATCGCAACTGCGACCATGAACAAGAAGGATTTCAGAAGGTTTCTGCACTGATACATCTGATTCACATGACTCTCTTCCACCATAATGAATCCACCTGTGACGAAATGTTATAACCATTGGATGAATAAATTCACAAACCACGCCCTGATTTTGGGCAACAAGGGGCCGTTTTTCCACTCATCCCATAGAATCTGATCGGACTCCGCGAGATCCCCGGTAAACAGCTTCTCCATTTCGACGGCAAACTCGCGACTCAGGATAACCGCATTTACCTCGTCATTGTTTAATAAGCTCAGGAAGTCCATGTTGGTTGAACCGACTGTTGACCAGACCTTGTCAACCACCGCGGTTTTCGCGTGCAGCAGGGAAGTGCTGTGTTCGTATAACTTCACCCCCGATTTCAACAACTCGGGATAATGATACCGCTGTGCATATAATGCCAACCGAGAATCGCTGGTCCCGGGGAGAACGATCTTTACGTCAACACCGCGCCTGGCAGCATCAGTAAGGGCCTTTATTATCTGGTCGTCAGGGATGAAATAGGAACTCGTCATGTGAATCGAATGCTCAGCAAAAGTGATGGCTGACACATACATAATAAAGGGGAGCCTGTTGCTCTGTCCCGGGGTGCTGCCGACCACCTGCACCAGGGCATTTCCCTCTTCTTTCAGATCAGGGAAATACTTTGTTCCCGAAAGGTCCGGGCCTTTCTGCTTCTGCCAGGTGTCAAAAAAGAGTTTTTGGCATTCAGCCACAGCAGGGCCTTCAATTTGAACGTCGGTATCGCGCCAGTGGATTGGCGCCTTTTCGTGTCGTTTCCGTTTGAAAGGACTGCTCGAATAAACCCTGCTGATGTTGATACCACCGATAATGGCGACTTTGCCGTCGGCTATCAAAATTTTGCGGTGATCCCGGTGGGTCAGTCCCCACTTTTCCGAGGTCGCCAGTGGATTTATCGGATTGAATCCGATCACCTGTATGCCGCTGTCGCGCAGGCGTTGAAAAAAAGGAGCGGGCGTATTCATACTGCCCACGCTGTCATAAATGACAGCAACCTGGACCCCTTCCGCCTGTTTTTGCACCAGCAGATCGGCAAACGTGCGGCCGGTTTCATCATCTTCAATGAGGTAGCTTTCAAGGTTGATATGGTCTTTGGCATTCTTTATGGCTTTGAACATGGCGGCATAGGTCGCCTGACCATCGGCCAGCAGAGTGACTTTGTTCCCCTTTGTCAGCGGGCTTTCGGTGATTGATTCGAGCACTGCAGTGTGGCGTTCCAAAATGTCCGTTGGGTAGACCGATCGCTTCAGCCGTTCCATGACCGCCCTGCTTTTCTCGTGAGATAACTGGCCCTTGGACGAGACAATTTGACGAGGTTCCTGTGCAGTCGGTGCCTCGTCGATCATTTTAGAGACGTTCGGCAAGGTCGCACATCCATTGCTGATGGGCAAAATGAAAACGAACAGAAAGAAGAAATAGAAAGGTTTGATGATTGTCATATGGTATCTTTTCATGAAAATCTCCCGTGTTCGTTTTTTTCTGTGTTTTTCGTTGGGCCAAGTTCTTCAGGGCAACAGAACATCAGGGCATGGTACCATTCTCAGTATGGTCCAGGGGGCCGGCCGCGAAAGAGTGCAAAAAAGGGGTTAGGAATGAACGACAAGCTTTCACCCAAGACGGACAGTGTCCGGGACAACGACGGGCCGGAATTTCCGGAGCCGGCTCCTTCGGTGTTGCGCACGCCGGTTGATGTCTATAGTTTTTCGCTCGTGCTGCTCGCATTGCTTGCGGTCATCTTCGTGCTGCATTGGGCCAGTGCGGTTTTCATCCCGCTGATGTTGGGCGTGATGATCAGCTATGCGCTTTCTCCCCCGGTCAACCTGATGGAAAAATGGCGAATCCCGCGCGCTATCGGGGCCGCTTTGTTGTTGCTCGGTATTGTCGGAGGGACAGGCTCTCTGGTTTATTCGCTCAGCGACGATGCTGCCAAGCTGATCGAAACTCTTCCCGACGCTGCGCAGAAGGTTCGCCTGGCAAGGTTCAAAGAACGGGGAACGTCCAAAGGCACGATGGAGAACGTACAAAAAACAGCCACCCAACTTGAGCGGGCAGCGAGCGAGACTGGCGCTCCGGCCCCTGACGCCCCGCGTGGGGTGACACGGGTGCAGATCGAAAAACCCAAACTTAATGTCAAAGACTACCTTTGGATGGGAACCAAGGGTGCAGTCGCGTTTGCCGGCCAGCTTACAATTGTATTGTTTCTGGCATATTTTATGCTGGTTTCGGGTGACACGTTCCGGCGCAAATTGGTCAAGATCACCGGTCCCACCCTCAGCAAGAAAAAAATTACGCTCCGGGTGCTGGATGAAATTACCAACCAGATTCAACGCTATCTGCTGGTGCAGATTGTCACCAGTATGCTGGTCGGCGTGCTGACCTGGCTCGCGTTTGTCTGGGTCGGCCTGGAGCATGCGGCAATTTGGGGAATCGCCGCCGGGGTATTCAATACTATCCCCTATCTCGGTCCGGTCATCATTACCGGGGGCACGGCGCTCGTTGCCTTTCTCCAATTCGGCACGATTGGCATGGCACTTCTGGTCTCGGGCATCTCGCTGGTCATCACCAGTCTCGAAGGTTACTTACTGCTGCCTTGGCTTACCGGCCGGGCAAGCCGGATGAGCTCGGTGGTGGTGTTCGTCGGCATCCTGTTTTGGGGCTGGTTGTGGGGTGTATGGGGTTTATTGCTGGGCGTGCCCATCATCATGATTATCAAAGCGGTATGCGATCGGGTGGAAGATTTGAAACCCATTGGTGAACTCCTCGGCGATTAGCGCAGATCGCCAGCGGAATGGGAAAAGCCACCGATCATCGTTCCGCCCGCCGAAAACGTAAAAGGCCCGCAGGGCGATTTCCCTGCGGGCTGTTTGTACAGGCTCGACTAACTATTTACTCTCGGTCGTCGTTGTCGTGGTGCTGGTCCGCTTCTGTTCGATCCCGGGTTTTTCGGTCGTTGTCGTGGTTTTTTGAACCACAACTTTGTTGGCGATCATGCGATCGCCTTCGCGGGTGTAGTAAACCGTCACCGGCAGACCGGACTTAACAGTCTCAATGGAGACGGGCGTACCATTTTGGTCAACATAGGTTGTGCTCTTCGTGTAGGTGTAGCTCATCGGTGATGAACTGGTTTCCGACCGAACCACGATGGTGTCGGGTCTAACTTCGCTGATTGTCCCCGCGGTTTCCGTCGTTGTGGTGGTATTGACAGTCACCTTTTCCTGTTGGGCATATAACCCGCAGGGCATAATCAGAACGGCTAATGCGAATACGAGCGGCTTCATTGTTTTCATAAATCTCTCCTTTTTGTTGAATTTATAAGCATTCGATGTAACTCTACGCTTTCTCTCTGCCACACTCTGCTCACCGTGTTGAAAAGACCAGGCGCCTGACATGGCTCACCCGCCTCTCCGCCTCACAATAATAAAACTCTATCCACGTTCCTGTGGTTGAAGCCTGAAGCCCGCAGAGCCATTCCCTGCAAGCTGCTGAACTTTGTTCGGGCTCGACTAACCGGGCCCTTTTTTAGAGAAGAAATATCCCCTGCCGGCAACTGGTGTTCTTGCACCGGGGAAGGGTGGCGTGAAGAAAACCGGAGAGGGGTATCCGTTGCCGGCAGGGGAAACTCGTTCTATTTATTCTCGATCGTCGTCGTGGTGGTGGTCTTCTTCTCTTCCATCACGGGCCTTTCAGTCGTCGTCGTGGTTTTCCGAATCACTTCTTCCGAACTTTCGTGTTTGGGTTTCGATGCACAGGCCGCCATGGTGGCGATCAGCACAAAAAAGACTAAATAGGGGATAAAGATATTCTTTCTCATGGCGGTTAATCCTCTCTATAACTTGTAGGGAAAAAAATGGTTGTGACTGAAGGGGTCAGATCTACATATTCCATTAAATGTAGAAGGGAACCCCCGCCCTGTTCTACGGCCGCAAGAGAAATCATGCTGACTTCCGGTTAAACAATCCTGCGACATGCCTTGGTTCATGATAGGCCGCGTTCACTACTTCTCTAAAACTTTCTTGACCTGACCAATCTTTTCCTGAACTTTGCCGGCTATCTTTTCACTGGTGCCTTCGGCTTCCAGTTTAGGATTATCGCTGAGTTTCCCGGCGACCTCCTTGATCTTGCCCTTCATTTTGTGATACGTGCCTTCCGCCAGGTCCTTCGTGCTTGGTTTCATGGTATTCCTCCTTTTGAGTTTGTTTTCATCCCCGTTACTCTGGCAGAAGTCGCAACGCAGGCATCCTTCTCCTTATGAAACCGATCAGGAAAACAATCGGCTGTGACAGCTCCATGTGTTTCTCTGGAAAGGAGCTTCATTCATACGATGAATCAGGATCATATTAATCGTATAAGCAATTGGCTTGCCAACAAGTTAAAGAAAATCATGATTGAAGAATTATCCTTTAATAACAATTAATTAGACTCATACAAAGGGGACAGTGGAGAAATTAAAAAACGATCTGTTTGCCTCAATATTTGGTGGAACCTCAATATATTGAGGGGGGAGTTGAGGGGAGTCAGGCGTTCCGGCAAATCTGACGATTTGGTTTCCAGGTGGCCTATCTCGAGTTTGTGCATCCCTTTCCTCGCCGGACTCCATCAAAATCCCAGAGACACCCTCAAACCATAGTATCGAACCGTCATAGATAGTCAGCGCCGCGCCACTCGACAGCGCCGAATCGGGCCTTGCCAAGAAAAGTGTAAACAATGCTGATGGTTCCAATCGACTGGTGACTGTCAGCTCGATCGGGATACTGCGCATCCCGGACGGAGGCGATGTAGTTGAGCCCTAGAGCGTGACGGCCATAAACGCGAACGGTGAATCCCATGTTCAGACGTTCGATGGTTTCCCTTCCCCCAGGGTCAGCGCCACCCATGCCAGTCAAATGATACGCGCGTCCTGTTAAGTCAAGCATGGCCCTGTCGCCAAGGATGAGGCGGAGCCCGACGAGCCCCTGCGGGGCGACGCCGTAGTGGTAATCGCGTTCACCCACTTGGGTGACATTACCGGCCGCGGCGTAACCAACTCCCCCGAGGATCGAACCCTGGAGCGCCACCGTGCGGGAAAGCCACCATTGATAGGTAGTGCCGAGAGAGACAGATGTGCTGGAAACGCGAAAGATGTGCGGCGATATATAGTCATAGCCGCCATAGAGGCCCCATATCCCGCGGTAGGAATTGCCAGCCTCGTAGTCCTTTCCGAGGAGGAGGCCGCGGATCATGACGTCATCAAAAGGGTTGTCCGCGTTGCCAAGGGTGATGAATTCAAAATGGAAGTAATCGAAAGGACGCGTGTAGCTATAGCCGGGCTTCCCGGGGAGCCCGTAGGCCATGGTGAAGTCCGCGGTCGGCTCGGTCCGGACGGTGGGGCTTATAGCGTACTGGTCGTTCACGTCCGACTTCATACTTACACCAAGCTGTACGCGCGAGAAGGTCGCCGGATTATGGCTCGGGAATATGGGCTTGAACCGGTTTCCAAAGGCAAGGCGATTGATGCCTGTGGGTGGCGAAATTATCGCCGCGCCCAGCTCTTGCCAGAACCCGGGTTTGCCGCCATCGCCCTCAAGCACCAGACTGGCCATCCGGAAGAGCGCCTCCCCGAAGAAGCTCCCGCCAATGCCGCTGGCGAACTGGTCATTGATGGAGGGGTTCGTGGTCTCCCCGCCTGTTTCCCAGAGAAAGCTGCCAACGTTGTCGTAGAGGAACGACTCCCAAAAGTTGAGACCAGCTGATCGCGCGAATCCATGGTACATGGACCCCTGATACGGATGCGCGAACTGATTGATGTTGAAGGCGTCCGTGTCGACCCCCCAGTTCCCGTTGAAGACATGATCCCGAAAGGTTGACAGATTCGTGTCGTAAACTTTTACCCCATTTTCTTCAAGATTGGGGTAAGCGAGCCGGTCGAACCCGTTGAGGAGAAGAAGAAAGGCGGGAATTTCCAGGGCTGGGATAAGGTAGCTCTTGCCGGCCCCCGTTTCCCAGGACATGGCCGATTCCGGCACGTCGGGATTGTACGCCAACCACTCTTCCCCGCCCAAAGAGAGATTGACGGTTTTGTTCGGGATTGTATCGGACAGTTCAATCAAATCCGGTGCAATCACCTTGCTATATCCATATCCACGTTTTGACGCTTCGAGGCTGTAATTACCCTTGGCTGGAACAGTAACTTCATAATTACCCGACGCATCAGTAAGCCCGGTTGCTGCCACCTGACCGGTAGTTACATCTTTTGCCGTGATGAGCGCCCATTGAATCCCCTGGTTGGTGGAGTGATCCTTTACAGAACCCGAGATTTTTCCGCCTTGGGCAAAGGCCACGCTACTTATAGAAATTATTATACCTACGTGAAGCGCCACAAATAACGACTTGAATATTTTTCCTGCGCGTTTCATGACTTTTCCTTTCTTTTTATTTTTTTTAAAGAAACTATCAAAAAAGAAGATGATTGATCATGTTGCATCAGGTCGTCAAAAGGAGCGCTGCCAACGCAGACCGATGAAATCGGGGCCGATAATCGGGGCCAGGTGGGTCGCGTTTTCCGGCGTGACCGTGAGCAAGGCCACGCCATACGCCAACGCGCCGCTGGCAATGACATCGCGCCAGTGATGATGATCATCGTCAACTCGAACATATGCGACGTATGCGCTCGCCAGATAAGCGGGGGCGCCCCACTTCCAGCCGTAGCGCTCGCCCAGGAAGGTCGCGCCAGACAACACGAACGCCACGTGACCGGAGGGAAAACCATAGTCATGACCGTTTGGGCGTTTGCCCAGCCTGGTTTCGTTGAATCCGAGTCGGAGGGCCGACGTGAGGACCTGATTCACTACGGTGTTGCGCAGCCACTGTTTCTCGCCCTCGGTATCGTCCGTGAAATAGGCAACGGCCAAGCCGGTCAGGGGAACAACGGCCGTCAAGATGTCCGTCGCCACGATGTCGTTGTCGTTGCTGGCCGTAGCAGGGGCAGCATGCAAACCAAGCGCCGCGGCTATCAGGCACACAAGCAGGTATCTGGTCATAAAAATCCTCCTGGATGAAATGTCTTCCGGGTTTAAGATCCTCCGGCGTTTCCATGCCGCCAGTCGACGACGCCGAAAGCGGGTTTGCTCAAGATATAGTTAACCGCGCGGGATGCTAGTCGTTATCGTGTTTTTCTTTCCTGCCTTTTTCGGGTTTTCCATGTTGAGGTTTAGATTGCTGTGGCTCCAACCCTTGGACACCCCAAGTATTTTGCTTCTCCCAATGTCTGCTCTTTTCCCAGTCTTGCCAGTTTTTCTGGACTTGTTCGTGGGGTATTCGTTGTTGTTTCCACTGATGTCCTTTCCAACGTTGTTCCCTATAGTCGTTCTTCCAACCTGAGGGGATCCCACCATAAAAAGAAGGAACGTTCTGATAGTGACTCCAACCTGAGCTATAGTCCCGTGAGCGATACCATCTCCCTTCCCACGGACGCCACCACCAACCATCGTAGAAAAAGACGTCCACATCTAAGTCGGGGACGGCGTAAACATAAGTCTCAGGTATCACTACTACCTGTGGAGGTGCGGCAAATACGATGGGCGGAGGCAGAGCAATACTAATGCCTATATCTACCCCAGCCATCGTTAGAACAGGAAATACAAGTACCAATGCCAAAAGTGTTGTTCCAGAAAGAAATTTTTTCATTTTGTAGCCTCCGTATCCATCCCTAATTTACCGTAAACTCTGTTGTCGCTGCCGGCAGGCCAAAATCATCTGCCTCGTCCATCGTAGCGTCGGTCATCGTCGCCCCGGTTATCGTCGCGTCGGTCATCGTCGCCTCGGCCCCTGTCATGCTGCCTGTCTCTTCCTTTGAACCTGACCTCTTTGGGGTAGTGGTCTCTTGGCAAGTCGGTCCAAGGCCCGCTCCTTGATCTTGAGTAGTACCAGCGGTCATTATTGTAATGATAGTGAAAACCATTGTAGAAATAGTACGGCTCCGTATCGAGTATCACGAGCTGCGGAAGAAGGGGTACAACCGTTAGTCCAGGTCCGCCGCGCCCTCCTGTCGGAACCACTGCACAGGCCGTCAGCGTCAGCATGGACGCCGCGAGAAGCGTTGAAATCAATATTTTTTTCATAATACCTCCTTAACTGAGAAGAGTGATGCCGTCCGATTTCGGCATTGATGGCGGAATGGCTGGCTGTTATTCATTGAGTTTTTCAGGAAGGACCTCTGTCTCGGGTGGCTGCCCCTTTCTCACTTTTTTCTTGTGGCCTGGCGTAGCCTCCTCATCCTCATCCTTTTCCTTCTGTTCTTCGTCCGTTACGGCAGGAGTCGGCTGCGCCTTTTCCATTTTTTTGGGTCTCGGTTCTCTGTTATCCACTTCCGGCTTCGCCTGCGGCGCCATGAACGACGGAGACGGAGCCTTTTTATCCTTCGCTCCTTCTTCTGTTACGGCAGGAGTCGGCGGCTGCGCCTCTTCTGTTTTCCGAGGCGTTTTTTCTCGGGTTTTCTCTTCTTTCACCGTCGGTTGACGCTGATTTTTTGACCTCGGTTCTCTTTTCTCCTCGTCCGGTGTCGTCTGCGGCGCCATGAACGAAGGAGACGTAGCCTCCTCTTCCTGTGCTTTTTCTTCTGTTACGGCAGGAGTCGGCGGCTGCGCCTCTTCCATTTTCCGAGGTGTTTTTTCTCGGGTCTTCTCTTCTTTCATCGTCGACTTACGCTGATTTCTGGGTCTCGGTTCGTTTTTATCCTCTTCCTTTGCTTTTTCTTCTGTTACGGCTGGAGTCGGCTGCGTCTCTTCGCTTGAAGCCGGCGGCTGAGTCGCTTGCCGGTTCGTCCGACTGCCGTCTTTGTCGCGGGTTGACTGCTTGTCTTCACGCAACCGCTGCTTGTCTTCTCGCCTGCTCTCCGTTGGTGGTGTTGATGGCTCTGGCTGTGCCTCCTCCATTTTTCGCGGAGCGGTTTTTTGGGTTTTTTCTTCTTTCAACCTCTCTCTGCGCTGAAGTTTGGGCCTCGGTTCTTTTTTCTCTTCGACCGTCATCGTTTGCGGTGCTGTCTTCGGCGAGAACACGGATTGGTCCTGCTTCCTCACCAGACGACGCTGCTCTTTCCGCTCCTCGACCCTGGTCTCCTTGACCTTGTCAGGCGGTTCTTTGGCCTTGGGAATTTCCCTGACAGACGCTCGCCTTGTAGCCCTCTCAGGTTCTATCTGCGGGCGGCCCACACTGATTTTTTCCTTTAGAAAAGGGTTTCCCTTGACATTGAAATCAACCTGCTTGCCCCGTATAAATGTATCGTTATGGACTATGGTTACCGAATTTTTGATCGAGACGTTCTGATAGACATTATTGATGACCACCTTATTCACATCGATATGATTGATGTCGACACTGTGCGGACCGTAATTCCCATGTCCGTAGTAAATTTCTCTGGGGGCAAGAGGCACCCAGGCGACATATGTAGCGGTACGAACCCAGCCGACATATCCAGGCCCCCAGTAGACCTCGTTCCTGGGCGGCGGGACCCAACACCATCCATGCCTGGGGACAAAAGACCATCTGCCATAATGGTAGGGCGCCCATCCCCACGATTCTTGGGCTATCCATACGTAATCATCGCCTATCCATACCCATCGGCCATTTCGATATGGCGACCAACCAACCGTAACCTGCACGGTTGGTCTCCAAACGAAGCCGTATAAAGGCATATCCACCCATTCGCCATTATTGTCAAAGTCACGTGAATACCCAGCCAGTTCCTCCGGCAGATAGCGGGTGCTCCTGCTGCGCTCCTCAATGATCCTGTCTTGGTTTTGATTCCATCGTTCCCACGCATCGGCCGAGCCCAGCGGTGAGAGATCGGCCGAAGATTCGTCTAGCGACAGCATCTTCCCGGCCCGAACCATGGTTTCGCCATTCCTGCTCTCCGCCGAAATCGTGCCCAGATATACGGAGATATCCGTTTCTCCATCGTTTGATACATCCGCACTGAACTTAGCCCGCTTATAAACCCGGATTGAAGAAAGCGGGGTATCAATCTGGAGGGTAGTGTCCCGTTCGCCCTTGGCATTCACGTAAGCCAGTCCCATGTCCAGATAAAACTGCAAGGCGTCATTATCAACCGTAAGGATATCAAGGGCGGTCCTCTCGTCAAGTCTTATGACCGTGCCGCGCCGGGATTCAACTTCCGCCAGCCCATCTTCCGGGACCCATAATTGGTCTCCGTCCTTGAGTGGAAAATTGATGACAGCCGGGCTCCATTCCGAGGTATCAGCGGTTCTTATCTGGACATCACCTTCAATAAGACTTAAACGCAGCTCACCAAGGCCTGCCCCTGCGGCATAGGCCGGGAGAAACAGGATAAACAGCAGGAGTACTTTTGTTGCGGTTCTTGCACTCATTGTTTTTCTCCTTTCCGTCTCTTTGCTGACGACGGTCGAGCTGAAGGTTTCGCCCCACGTTCTATTCTCAGCGCCGTGCCTTAATCAGAGAGGGGGTAATCACGATGGCACATCCTCGGTGTCATGACATCGATTCGGGCTCCATTTTGACCAGCATGATTTGCGCATCGAGCTTTTCTTCGAACGCCTTTTGCTTGTTCGTCATGGCAATCTCATCGTGGTTGCAACCTATTGCCGCACATCATCCTTTCTTGTTTCCCACGACCAGCAACACGATACCGCCCACGAGCGCAAGAGCTCCGACGATCGGCGGCAGCGGAAATGTTTTCGTCTTCTCAGCCGTCATCTGGATGGGCCCGAAATCGACGACTTTTTCTCTTGTCGTATAGGTGATGCCTTGATAGGCAAAGGCCACGATCCCTATAGCGATGAGAATGATGGCTACCATCGGGTATGTTTTCATTTCGCTCATTCCTTAACGTCGTCAGTTTGTTTTAGTTCATAGCTTCCCACTGGCTATATGGGCCGCCGCCCCTGAATAATGTTGAGCAGCACGACAACAATAGCAACTACCAACAGGATATGAATGAACCCTCCCATCGTGTAACTGCTGACCAGTCCCAGCGCCCACAGAACTATCAGTATCACGGCAATTGTCCACAACATATGATCCTCCTTTTGTTTGCCTGAAAGAACTCGGCTAATTTCCGCTCAAATCCTGAACGGCATCCACAATCATCCCGGTACCTACCGCCATCAACAGGATATCGGACGCCACGCGTACGAACCGATGTCCTGCGGGCGGCAACCCGAGTTGCACAACAACCGCCGGCGGCAGGGCATGGAAAATAACGCCCCGGGGCAACGGTCGACCTACCTGCCACTTTCTGGCTTGACCAGGGGGCATGCAGCCGTTGTTCTTCTTGGCCAGGCCCGGCGGGCAGTGGCCGGAGCGGTATTGCTCCGTATAATAGTTCCGGATGACTTGCCGGTGTTGGTCGCCGAAATAGACGCGGACATTCACATCATCCCCTCGTTGGTTGTGCGAATATCCATCATCACGGCCCCCATTACTCTCGCGTTTCTCTTTCTGCTCGTGTTTCCCGCCCTTATTCCCGTCGCCGGCCTTTGACGGCTTTCCAGCCAGGGCAGGGCTTGTGAAGGCAAGTATCCCGACGATGACAAGCGCAAGGATCTGGCTCTTCTGCATGGTGATTTTCTGCATGAGCTGTCTCCATATGAAAAGTTTTAAACGCGCCCGCTGGCATGCAATCCATGAACCGGCGGGAGGTCAGCTCACTGCCATCCCCGGCTTGTCTCGGAAACGTGCTTGCGTTATTGAGAGCACACGGCTCCTCATCGTTCTTTTATCGGCCTCCCTGTGGTTTCCAGGAGCCATTGCTCGGCAGCGTCGTAGTCGCGAAACGGCATGACGATGCATACGTCCTCAAGCAGGATCCTAAGCATGCGCATCATCCCAAAGGCAAAATCGCTGGAGACCAACACTGCCGTAGAGCCGAGCGTGGATTCGCGGCCAAAGGCGGTGAGCAGCACGACGATTTCGCGGGTTTGGGCTGAGGACCAGGTCGGCGTCGCGGTGCGAGCGTCGATTAACTCGGGGTAGCCCAGTCCTCCCTTAAGACGCTCCTCATGCAGATGGGATCGGACTTCCTCCCACCCAATTGGACCGCTGGCGATTGCCACCATGCAGCGCCGATCGTGGTCAATGGAGCTGGTAATGGTCATCATACCCTCCGCCTCATTATGAAAAGTCGACCCAGTAATTCTTTGCGCCTTTTACCTTCCACCACGAATATCTGTGATGAAGACTATGCCCCCCCAAACACCACTATCACCGCCTTGCGATGATCGATCCATAACCCTACGGTCATTTTCATAAATTTCTCCTTGCTGGAAACGGCGTAATAATTTTTATCTTCGCCCCTCTACTCATGAGGCCCTGCTCGCCTCGTTTCTGGATGCTGATTTCCTGGAAAAATTTACTTTGGTTGTTGTCCCAACTTCCGTGTGCGTGGCGTTCATTGTTCGTTGTGTCCGCAGGGTAGGGGGTTAGGCACTTCCTGCTTTATTCGCGTCCTGCCGGGCTGACAAGTTCTTCCCGGCAGGATTAAGGAAGTGCATAATTACATGCCTGTTGCTTCATAATTGACAGTTATAACCACGGTCCGGTTATAGGCCCTGCCCTCGGGCAGAGCATTGTCATACGGCGGACCCTGGGGACCAACACCTTGATGATTTACTGTTGTTCCTGCGGATAGGTCGGCAGCCATGATCAGATCATAGGCGGCCTTGGCCCGGCGTTCAGAGAGTGGCAGGTTGTATTGTTCAGTGCCGATGATATCGGTGTGGCCGATAATCTGCACCTGGGAGGAAGACAACCCTTTGATCCTGGAGATGATCCGATCCATAATAATTTGGTTCTGCTGCTTGATTTCCGCCCGATCAAATTCAAAAAGGATCAACGCGTACCTCTCCATTACCCTGTACCCCATCTTTTGGGCGATCCGTTCCTCCCGTTTGATGAATTTGATCTGGATCGGGACTATGGACTCGGTTGTAAATTTTCCCTCTTCCTTGTCGATGACGTCAAGGCGAGCTGTAATCTGGCCAAGTGAAGCAAGGGTATGTAGCTCTACGGAATCAAGATCAAAGGTGATGCTTGCCGGCGGCTCTCCCTGATATTCGATCTTTTTCAGTGGAGTACCATCACCGAGTAATGTTACTTGGCAATTTTTGATTCCGGCTTCCGCGTGAACGGACAGCTGAACGCGCACCTCTTTTGTATCGACCTGCTCTTCGAAGTACGTGCTTTTTACCGTATCAAGAATGGCCATATCATCCGAAGTGATCTCAACCCGCTGATTTTCAACCACTCCTTCCGGAACCCTTGTCGTGCTTGGCACCGCCGGAAGTTTCTGGGCCTTGATCGTCATCCGACTGGGATCAATTCCCCACATGCCTAGATAGGCGGCGACAGCCTCAGCGCGATTTCTTGAAAGCGTAATATTGTCTTTTTCCACGCCGGTATCCGACACACATCCCACCAGGGTCAGGCTCGCCTCCGGGTGATTGGCCATTCGTTTACCGATAATATTTAAGACGTTTTGATATTTTTCCATGGTTCCCTGTAGCTTTTCCTCGTCAAAGGCACGCATTTCTTCCGGGCTGGTTATGCTGACGTAGCGCGTGGGGATTAAAGTTTTTCCCGTATCGAAGTAGATGTGGTTAAGCAAGGGCGAGCTGTCAACGATGGTCAGTTCCTCGATCGTAATCATGGATGGATCAAGAGAGAGCGTCCCCTCCGGCGGGCTGTTGAACCGGTAGTTGATGATATAACGGTGGAAGATAGTAGTGGAAAAGGCCTTTAAGATGGGCAAAAAGTCGCTTGCGGAGCGGGCCTTGCGAATCTCCCCGCTATTGGTCAGGGCAAAGGACTTCAGAAAGGGATCCACCTCCGGCTTATCCATGTAATCGATGGCATAGGCCGAAAAATTATCAAGATTGCTGGCCGCCCCCGCCACATCCTCGGATTTGGCACGGCTGTTAATGTCCTCACCGTCGCTGAAGACCATCATGAACTTTTGTTTCTCGCTGGGCATTTGATGGATGATGCCAAGCCCGACCACCATGGCGTCGTACAAATAGGTGCCGTCTGTCGTATCTTCGAAGCTTTCTTTCAAAAACTGGTTGAGGGCTGCAGGATTGTTGGACTGAAAAACCCTGGTTGCCACATTGTTAGTCGCCGGATCCTCTGTGCTCTTCGGATTGGTAAAAACCACAATATGGACGTTATCGATAGGGCGAACATAGGAGATAAAACTCTGGAGCGCCTCAAGGAGAGGATTGACCGCCTTTCTCATTTCCATGGAAAAAGAGTTGTCCACGACAAGAACGATATTGAGACCTGTGTCCCTACTCTCGGCATAATCCTGAACCGAGAGAATCTGTGCGGTTTGCGGACCTCTCTTGATTACAAAATCCTCTTTTGTCAGGCCGAGAACGGTCTCTCCATTGCTGTCCAGCACCGAGGCCAGAATTTTGTTGTCATCAAGAGGTTGGTAGCTCACTGCCCCAACCTGTCGGGAGAGGGATACCTCTAGCGCGCCTTCGGCATGGCAGTTGCTTATCCACAGACCAACAACAATGGGCAGAAAAAACAACGACAAGATAATTCTTCGCATTTTGTCCTCCTGGTACGGGCCGCCTCAAAGGGCAGCAATGGTTTTATCGTAATTATTCAATATACTCTCCGGCTCCCTCATACTTTGCCGTCGATGCGCAGTTCAGATGAGGAACCAGCAGAATGACGGGAAGAAGGTTGGCGAACAGGTTGATTTTTTCATAATGCTCCTCATTGGCTAGTCGGTTTTGGGTTTCTCGTAAGAAAGTATTTCACAGGGTTCTTCCAGAAGGCTCATCGCCCCTCGCAGCACCTTGAACCACTCAGACGTCAGCTGTGTTTCAAAGTTTTTTCGCGTATCCCATTCAACAAGCAGGCAGAAAATGTTTTCATTTTCCAGGCCGTGAAAAAAATCACAACGCCCGCAGCCCTTTTCCGTCCTGATGGAGCTGATCAGCGAGATAATCGTCTGGGACAGTTCCATCCGCTTCTCAGCAGACACCCGCATATGCATGATGGTCAGAATCATACAGAGAGCTTAGCAATAGGCATGCCAACAGGCAAAGGCAGACAGAAACTTTTTAAAAACCCTTTATTAACAAGGGAGAAGAGAAAACAGAGAGAACAGAAAAGAAGGCGGCCGTAATATGCCGGGCCTCAATATGTGGTGGACCCTCATAATATTGAGGGTAGATTGACGCCTCCCGACCTCACATCGACCGGCCGGTTTTGCCCTTTGAGCAGTCAATCATGCTTTCGAATCATAAAACCGAATCAATGAGAAGTCCCAGCGGTTGCTCAATCAGCTCAATAAAACTCCTGAAGCGTCCTCTCGATCTTCGACGAATCGAAAACCTGATGCACGAGCGGCCCGGCGGTCAGCATCGGGATGCGCTCCTCAAAGGTAGGGCGGTTATTCCGGTAGATGATGCCGATCGGGATGCGGTCGCCCCATTCGAGTGCCCTTGAAAATGCCGCGATACGGTCGGCGGGATCATACTCCGGCTCGATGTGATACACGCGCTTCCGATACCACTCGTAGGTATTAACCTTGTTGAACGTGACACAGGGTTGAAGGATGTCGATGAGGGCAAATCCCTTGTGAACCATGGCTTCCTTCATCAGACCCTTGAGGTGCGCCGTGTCGGCTGCGAAGGACCGGGCCGCGAAGCCGCAGTCGAGCGCCACGGCGAGAGCCATGGGATTGAACTGCTCGGAGATTACGCCGAAGGGGACGTTCTTGGCCTTTGTTCCTTCGCCGGTTGTGGGAGAGGGCTGTCCCTTGGTCAACCCGTAGATCTGGTTGTCGTGGACAAAGAGCTTTACATTGATATTTCGGCGCATGGCTGCCATGAGATGGTTGCCGCCCTCGCCGTAGCAGTCGCCATCGCCGGTGGTGACGATCACCGGCATGGCATGGTTCGCGAGCCTGATGCCCGTTGCAACCGGCAAGGCCCTGCCGTGCAGGCCGTTAAAGGTGTTGCCTCGGGTATAGTGCGGCAGCTTTGCCGCCTGGCCGATTCCCGATACCACGGTGATCTGATGCGGTTCAAGCTGAAGCTCTACTAAAACGTCCTTGAAGGCTTTCAAGATCGCAAAGTTACCGCATCCCGGACACCACGCCGGTGTCTGGCCTTTATATGTTCCCAAGGCGATCATGAACCTCTCCTATCAGCTCTTCAACCGTGAACGGCCGGCCATCGTACTTATTGATCTGGATTTTGAACTCAAAGCCGGTCGCGGCGCGCAGCAATCTGCTGAACTGACCGGTGGCGTTATGTTCGATGCACAGGGGAAGTTTTGTCTTGCGCAGGAATGATACATAATCAAAGAGCCCCAGATCCGGCAGGGGGAAAACCTCACTGAAGTGAAGCATGGCAATGCTCATTGATTTTGCCAACTCATCGACGGCTTCCTTTATTATGCCATATGTTGAACCCCAACCGGTGAGGACCACATGCGCCTCCTGGTCTCCATAAAAGTCAGGTGGCGCGATCTCGGTTCTGATGAGCGGAAGTTTTTTGAGGAGACGCTTTTCGACCATCCTGATCCGAGTGGCGGCATCCTCGATAATATGGCCTTCCTCATCATGCTCATCGCTGTCAACGACCACGACATGGCTGGCGTCTCCCGGCACCGCGAGGGGAGAGATTCCCGTCTCGGTGTAGGCATAGCGCCTATAGTGCTGCTGGTTTTTGAAGGCATCTCCCCGTAGTCGGTAATCAATGTATCGTACCTGGTTCAGATCAAAGCTATCGACTGTCCATTGAGAATCGGCGAGATAGGTGTCAAAAAGGATGAAGACGGGAATCTGGTATTTTTCCGCGATATCAAAGGCCTTGTTGGTGAGATGGAATGCCTGGCGTGGCGTGCCGGGCGCAAAAATGACGCGAGGGAATTCGCCATGCCCCGCGGACAGAAGAAACTCGAGATCGCCCTGCTCGGTTCGTGTCGGGAGGCCGGTGGCCGGACCGGGACGTTGCCCCATGGCAATTACGATCGGCGTCTCGGTCATGCCGGCAAGCGAAAGACCTTCCACCATCAGCGCAAAGCCGCCGCCCGAGGTGCCGGTCATGGCGCGTACCCCCGCGTAGGAGGCGCCCAGAGCCATGTTGATCGCGGCAATCTCGTCTTCGGCCTGTTCGACGATAACGCCGTACTCACTCTCCGTTGAGGCGAGATAGTTCATGATCCCCGTGGACGGCGTCATGGGGTAAGCCGAATAGAACCTGCATCCCGAAGCAAGCGCTCCGAGTGCGATGGATTCGACCCCGCCGACCAGCATCCGCTGTTGCACTTCATCGACGGCAACGGCAAAGGTACAGGTGTCGCAATGCAGTCTCGCATACTCGTACCCTGCCCGTACGGCGTTCTTGTTGGCATGAACAACATGATCGCCCTTGTTCTTGAACGTGTCGGCGATGAGCTCAAGAATAAGGTCCGGTTCCAGGCCGAGCATGCCGAGCACCGCGCCGGTAGCAACCGTATTCACCATGATCTTGTCGCCATCCTGTTCCAGAGCCAACTTCTCAAAGGGGATATCAAGAAAGGCTGGGCCACCGTTCTTGAACTTGAGCGCCGAAGCGTCATAGATAATCCTGCCGTTCACGGTCAGATCCTTCTCATGGCGGGTGATGCTTTCGCGGTCGAGCGCCACGAGAATATCGACCTTGTTCCGTGAAGCGGCAAGGGGCTGGCTCGAAAACCGCAACTGGTAGAAGTTGTGCCCGCCGCGGATGCGTGACTCATAATCCTGGTGGGAAAAGACATGATACCCGGCGCGGACGAATACTCGTCCCAGGGCGTCGCCGATGGTCTGGATACCCTGCCCGGCTTCACCGCCAATTTTAATGGAGTAATCCATAATGCCCTCTTTTTGATGACAAAAATCGCTAGAACTGCTGCCCCTCGATATTCTTTTTAAGTTGAGCGATCTCTAGGCCGAGGGAGACGCATTGCTTGCCTTCCATGCAGGCATCGGCATCCGGTATTTCAAGGTGATGCTTGAGTTCGTGGCCGCCTTTTTTCAGGTCGACTATCCATGTCTTCTTTGGCGTGTCGAATTCGACGGCAATGTCGAGGCCGCATTCGCCTATCTCCGGATAAAGGGCGGTATTTTTTTTGCACAATTCTTCTTTCGAATGCATGATGAGCCTCCTGTTGTCTTCTCAGATTCCATTAAATAACTCTGACCCCAAGCCGCCGCATTGACGGCAAATGCCAGTTCCACGAAAAATATCTTTTGAATTTACGACAGACCTTGACATCGATGGAGGAAGAAGGTTCGGCTGGCTTGTATCCCTGCCGCAGCTTGAACACCTTTCTTTTTTCGTTGCGGAGGAGCCCGCTTGAAAAACAGCAGATGACGAGTCTGAGCAGAATGCCTCTGTGTTCCCACAGCCTGCGCCAAAAGTTCCTATAGCTACCTCCTTCTCTTAGAGCTTATTCTATGGATAGACTCTTAATATTCGTCCAGATGATGCCATTCAGCGTTTTCAAGCCAATTTCCCGGCTCCGGTCTTGCAACGAATTCGGCAATATTTTCCATTATCCGGAAATGCTTTTCTTCTTCACCGGCAAGGCGCAAGAATATTTGTTTTGCCTCTTCCTCTCCAACCTCGGCGGCCTTGTCCAGATAGAATTTCCGACTCAACTCCTCAATGGCCATTGCTTTCCGGTATGCTTCGAGATCAGAGGAATCAAAGCGTATTTCAGTTTTTTCTTCCTTCATTCTGATAAAAACGTTTTTTACATTCCCCAGGACTGTTGTTGTCGCAGGCGGAGATTTTCCGGCATGTTTCTGCAGTTGTGCAATAATGTTGTAATGCTTCACTTCTTCGTCGGCCAGCATGGTTAGAATAGTCTTAATGCCTTCCACTTGGCACTTATCTGCAAGTTCACGGTAATAGTTCTCTCCGTCTTTCTCCATCCGCATGGCATATTCAAAGATGTTCATAACGCTCTCCCCTGATATTCAAATCACATAGGATGATTATCCTTTCCACAGACCATGCAGATTGCAATATTCCCGGGCGGTTATCTTGCCCGCGTCGATTTTGAACACGGCCTCCGCCGCTTTGCCAGGGCTGAGGAATCGCCGGTATACCCGGCCGTCATCAGTAATTGCCTCAATCCACTCAATATAATGTTTGTCTTCCATGGGATGGGCGACGCTGCCGACCTTTACCTTGAAGCCGCCCTCGATCTTTTCGATCACCGGGATATGTTTTTCTTTTGCCGCGTCAACGGTGTTCTCGGCAAACAGTTTCATCGGCGCGCCGCAACAGACAAGCTCGCCATCTCCAGCGTGCAGCATTTCCACGATATTTCCACAGATTTCACATTTATAGATTTGCATTTTCTTGGTCATGACTGTTTCTCCCTAGTTTTGATATCATTGCGGCCAACCTGTTTCGTTAAAGAAGACGATACGGAGAGGCCCGTTTTGCCCATGGACTCAAGGGATACTCTTTCAGCAAATGTTCGTAGGCTTCCTTCAGGGGCAGCGCGTTCTTCGTGCTCTTGTAGCGGCTGACACCTGCCAGAAAAACTGCCTCCGGGGCAGAATCGCTCCCAGGACTTTTATCCACTATTTTTTCAAAAAAAGTGATCGCTTCCTTGAACTCACCAGCGTCGTAATGCATTTTGCCGATACCGAGAACTATTGCGGAAATCAGCTCTTCTGGTTCCAGAAAACCGATTGACCGATGATGCTCTTTGCCATTTTTATCAAGAATCAGCAGAGCCGGGGTCCAGTTGATACTGAAATCCTTTGCCGGTTGTTCAGCGGAACCTATGCGTAAGGGGACAACCTTTTCATTGATGAAGGTAATGACTGCTTCGTTGGGGTACGTAACTGCACCCATCTGTTGACAGCCAATTCACTGTGGGTTGAAAAAATCCAGGAAAATTGCTTTGTTTTCCGCTTTTCCTCTGCTCAGGGCCTTGTCGAGCACTGTTTCCCACTGAATTTGTTTTGCCATGGCGCCTTCTCCTTGTAAATGTTTCAAGAAATAACAACTCGAATGAAACTGCGTGCTCTCCTTCCGTGGTCTGTCGGATTATGCACCGTTCTGCTTTGTGGCAAAAGGGCATTGGTCCGCAACTGAAGAGCCAAATTCATAGCATCCATCAAGGGACTTGTGATCCGGATTCCAGAGTGTCCGGATGCCCTCGTTTACCAACGCAAAACCTGCCTCATGCAGTCGACTGCTGATAATTTTTATGCCCTCGCCACTCCAGCCGTAAGAGCCGAAAGCCGCCGCTTTTTTTCCCTTGAACCCCAAGCCCTTTATTTCCTCAAGGATCGCGGCCACCGACGACAGAATGCCCCGGTTGATGGTCGGAGACCCGACAAGGATTGCCTTGGATCGAAACACTTCCGTTAGGATGTCGTTGGCATCGCTTCGTGCCGCATTATACAGTTTCACGGTAACCGCCAGATCAGAGGATCTGATTCCCGCCGCCAGGGTCTCCGCCATTATCCTGGTGCTGTTCCACATGGTGTCATAGATGATCGTGATCTGGTTTTCCTGGTAATCATCAGCCCAGGCCGCATATTGATTGACGATCTGCAATGGGTCCTCACGCCAGATGATGCCGTGGCTCGGACAGATCATCTTCACCGGCAGGTTCAGTCCGACGAACTCCTTGATTTTTTTTGTCACCTGCCGGCTGAATGGCGTGAGGATATTGGCGTAGTATTTGATGCATTCCTGATACAACTCGCAGCGGTCAACCTGATCGTTAAACATATGCTCAGAGGCCAGGTGATGGCCAAAGGCGTCATTGCTGAACAGGATCTGCTCTTCGGTCAGATAGCAGAACATGCTGTCCGGCCAATGCAGCATGGGCGCTTCTATAAAAACAAGCTCTTTGCCGCCGAGCGAGAGGCGATCGCCGGTTTTGGCCACCTGGAAATTCCAGTCCTGATGATAATGGCCCCTCAGCGACTTCACTGCATTTGCCGTGCAGTAAATCGGCGTTTCCGGAATCATCTTCATGAGCGCGGGCAACGCACCGCTGTGGTCCGGCTCCGCGTGGTTGGTGATAACAAAATCAATTTTAGCCAGATCAATCTCATTGGCGAGGCGGCGGATGAATTCATCCGCAAAGGGAGCCCAGACCGTATCGATCAGCGCGATCTTCTGGTCCCGGACGAGATAGGAATTGTAGGTGGAGCCCCGGTGGGTGGAGTACTCCTCACCATGAAATTTTCTGATTTCCCAGTCTTTTTTGCCAACCCAGGTGATGCTTTCCGTAATCGCGAAACTCATTTTTCCCTCACTTGTGATAGAAAAAATCCTTGATTATTCCTGTGTCCGAAACATGTCCCATTCCAGACTACTCACATTCACAACTGCTTTGAAATTGACATACAAAAGATTGTTCCCTGCCGGGGAGCCGGCTCGGTCCATACCTGGCCCTGGTGCTGTTCCGCTATATCCTTGACGATGGACAGACCCAGCCCAGAACCGGAAACGTTTTTGGCTGATTCCAACCGGATAAACTGTTTGAATATCTTGCGGGTATCTTGCAAGGCTATTCCGACCCCGTCATCCTGAACACAAAGAATATGATGCCTCCTGTTTTCACCATATCCGATCTCGATTGCGGACATCTCTTTACCGCCGTATTTCAGGGCGTTATCAACCAGATTTCTCAAGGCCCTCAGGATGGCCAGGCGGTCCGCCCTGATCTCGGGCGGATCTCCAAGAACAGCTAATCTTGTACGACGCTGATCAAACCGGCCGGCAAATTCCTCTCTGATATTCTGGAAAAGATCCCTCAATCTGACCGTTTCAATTTTGAGGGGTACTTCTCCGGTCAAGATGTACTCATTGATCTTGTCAACCAGGTCAACAATCTCTCCGGAGGCTTTCAGGAGCTGCTTGCAATAAGTTCCACCATTGTTGTCGAGGATATCCCGATAACGCTCCCGGAGGCGTTTTGTCAGACCGTGGACGACCAGGGCTGGATTTTTCAGATCATGGGAGATCGACCATGCGAACATCTTGATTTTTTCACTACTGTTTTTGAGCGCCATCGCTACCTTCTCGCTCTCGGTAACATCAATTACTGCAATACAGCAGTGGTTGGGTTCGCATGCCCAGCTCGGCAGGATTGCGCTTTTCAATTGGGCATGCAATCGATCTCCATTGCCCTTAATCAGCCTGATCACGCAGCTCTGTCGATTGCCAGTCTGAAAGACCAGTCGCAGGTGCTTGAAGAAGGCAGCCCTGTCCTCCTGGTCTATGAACAGGGGGAATGAACTTTTTCGCAAGGCGTCTCTTTCTGTGGCCAGCATGGCGGCACCGAAGACGTTAACCGCCTGGATATTCCCTTTCCTGTCAAGGGTGAAATAGCCGATTGGCGCAAAATCGAAAAGAGCTCTATGCCGGTCACGGGCCTCCACAAGCTCATCCTGTGCCCGCCTCAGTTCTTCGTTCTGCATCTCCAGTTCGAGTTGGCGCGTCCGGAGTTCGTGAACCAGATCCCGGACAGCCGATCCCGTTATTTTCCCGATTGTCGTATCGCCGGCCAGCCATTTTGCCTCGGCCATATTTCGAGGTTTGTTGGATAATTTCATTTGTCGGATTCACCGTTAGGTTCTGCAACCAGATTTGATGGCGTCGCAAAAAGTCCGATCTCCTGCGTCGTAGCGGGATCTCGGGTGCTCGACATACCTGATGTATGCCTCCGCGCCCTCGACACCACTACTCCTTGTGTATCGAACTTTTTGTTTAGCCATCGCAAGCGGTACGATGGACTTTTTGCGAGCCCATCAGATTTACATTCAAACACGATCAGGCAACAGCCAGCATTGCCCTCAATTCCTCGCCTGGCACACTTTCTTTTTCCGAAAGGAGCTGTGCCAGTTTATCCAGGACTATCCGTCGCTCCGAGAGGATTTTCCGGACACGTTGATGCGCTTCCTCAATGAACTTGGCGATCTCTTCATCGATTTGCGCGGCTTTTTCCTCGCTGTAGTTTTTCCCGGAAGAAAAACCTTCCGGGGCGAACATCGGTTGTCGAGAACGCTCGTAGGTCACCAGTCCCAGGCGATCACTCATGCCGTATTCGGTGACCATGGACCGGGCAATGTCAGTTGCCCGCTGCAGGTCGTTTTGCGCCCCGGTGGAGACTTCTCCGAAAACCAGCTCCTCCGCCACCCGGCCGCCCAAAAGAACGGCCAGTCTGTCCAGCAGCTCAGGGCGGGTCATCAAATATCGGTCTTCCGTGGGTTGCTGCTGGGTATAGCCAAGTGCCGCAATCCCTCTGGGAATAATGGAGATTTTGTGTACCGGGTCGGCATGCTCAAGCGACTCGGCGACAATTGCATGGCCGGACTCATGAAAGGTCACAATTTCCTTCTCTTTCGTATTCATAATCCGGTTCTTTTTCTCCAAACCCCCAACCACCCGGTCGATCGCCTCATCAAATTCAGCCGCCTCCACTGTTTCTTTATTCTTACGGGCAGCCAACAGGGCAGATTCGTTGACGAGATTGGCAAGATCGGCTCCCACAAAGCCCGGAGTACGGCCGGCGATTTTGCGGAGATCGACCTCTGGTCCCAGGAGAACATTTTTGGAGTGAATCTTCAGGATAGCCTCCCGACCGTTGATATCCGGGCGATCCACCAGGACCTGCCGGTCAAAGCGGCCCGGGCGCAGGAGTGCGGGATCGAGGATCTCCGGCCGGTTAGTGGCGGACATGATGATCACCCCTTTATTGGTCTCAAAGCCGTCCATCTCGACCAGAAGCTGATTGAGGGTTTGCTCGCGTTCGTCATGCCCGCCCATGACATTCATCCCCCGCGCCTTGCCGAGAGCGTCCAGTTCATCGATAAAAATGATGCAGGGCGCCTGTTTGGCGGCCTGGGAAAAGAGATCGCGCACGCGGGCGGCGCCAACGCCTACGAACATCTCCACAAACTCGGAGCCGCTGATGCTGAAGAACGGCACCTTCGCCTCCCCGGCCACGGCCTTGGCCAGGAGCGTTTTACCGGTTCCGGGCGGGCCGACCAGGAGCACACCCTTGGGAATTCTGCCACCCAGTTTTTGGAATTTTCCGGGATTACTCAAAAACTCCACGACTTCCTGGAGTTCTTCCTTGGCTTCATCAATTCCGGCAACATCCGCAAAGGAGACTTTCGTTTCACTTCCGGCAAAAATCTTGGCCTTGTTCTTGCTGAAAGACATGACCCCCATGCCAGGCCCCATTTTTTTCATGAAGAATCGCCAGATCAGAAAAAAAATCCCGATCGGGACGATCCAGGAGAGAAAGAAACTCAGAAACTTATTCTCAGTTTGTCCGGAATAGTTGATATTGTGGTCATCAAGATCCTTTACCAGGCCGGGATCATTCACCCGAACAGTGGTGAATCCCTGGCCCGGTTTTTCCGTCAGCGTTCCATGGATATTCTCCGGATCAATGGTCAGGGTGCTCACTTTGCCTGCGGCGACGTACTGTTTGAATTGGCTATAGGGGATCGTTTCAACTTTTGGAGCAAAAAGGAATTGCTGCAGACTTGTAAGGAAGAGAAAGAAGAGCAGGACATACCAAATGTTAAAACCGGACTTTGGCGGCAAGCCATCTTTCCCCGGCGCCGTGTTATTAAGACCAAACAAGGACCGGATTGTCTCGATTATGTTTTTTTGTGGTTTGTTATCACTGTCGGGCGGCATTTTCCCCTTTCCTGCTTCATTGATGGTTTTCAGGCTCTCCGGTTGAATTGATCTGTTATCTGCCCTTATAGGCAAAAGTTATGCCGGCCAGGCAAAATCGGACGAAATTTTTCATGAACCCAGGAGGAACGTGGGATGTAGCTGGGGGAAGAATTTATGAAGAGAGCCGGACATGATCTGTCTGGCCTCAATATGTGGTGGGGCCTCGGAATATTGAGGGAAGACAGCATGGGGACTTAGGGCTTAATTATAGATAAGCTCTAAGATTTTCGGTGCCGAAAAGCGGTTTGGTTCCCTATGCTAAGGGATTTGTCGGGTTGCATCTGCAGCGTCGTCTGGCCCTGCCAATTAAACTTGTCAAAGCCTTCGCAGGGACTCCCGCAGATAGGACCGGTCGCCCAGCCTGTGCAAAAAAGGACCATGCGGCCCAATTTCCACTATGCTGATAGAGGCCACCGGCATACTGATGCGATCGCGAAAACGCCCTACGTCAATGCCCAGCAGCGAGCACAGCATGATTCGGATCGTGGCCTTATGAGAAACAACGAGGACATTTCCGGTCGTGCAGGTTTTCTCAATTTCCTCAAGCACCAGTGAACTGCGGCGGGCAACCTCGATGCCTCTTTCCCCGCCGGTGGGAGCATTCCACCCCGGATCGGTTAGCCAGCGAACGTAGTCATCATGAAACTCGCGAGTAATATCCTCGGGCTTTTTACCCTCCCATTGACCAAAAGCAATTTCGTGCAACCCTTTCTTGAGTTGGATTCGTACACCTGCCGCCTTGCAAAGCGGTTCGGCCGTGGCGACGGCGCGGCGCAGCGGACTGGAAAAAACAGCGGCCCATGGCAGAGATTTGTGCGCCTCGGCAAAATCCTCTGCCATCTGATACCCGGATGGGGTCAGGTCCGGGTCGAGAGTCCCGCAGTAACCGCCGGTTTGGCTGGCAGTAGTTTCTCCATGTCGCAGAAAATAGATGATTAAGCTCATACGTTAGTCTCTCTCCTATGAGCCTCTTGCAAAATGAACATCTACTCCGATCGGCTAAAAATATCCTGCGCGGCGTCTTCCTTGTGAAATCGTCCTCAACGTAGCCCTGCTATGCTTCCGGGCGATTTCACAACTCATCCTTGCTCAGAATATTATTTCTCGATCTCGCTACGACGTTCATTTTGCAAGAGGCTCCTATGCGTCATCCAATGCACCACCACCCGGTGACCTACAGCCCGGGCGGCCGCTCGTTCATTGCCCGGCTGTTTTCACGGGGATACCCGCTGATTCCCGTCATCAATCGCAGCAAACCATAACTGAACCAGCTCATGAATCGTAAACCGGCGGGTTGCTGTTTCCATTTGTCTCTCAATATCCGCAGGCCATCGGTTGTCATGGTCCTTTTCAGGCTTTGCGTCAGGGTCGCGCCGAATTCTTCGTTGTCAACGACAACATTCGCTTCGCGTGAAAGCAGCAGGCTGAACGGATCAATATTCGAAGACCCTACCGTCGCCCAATGCCCGTCGATCACCGCCACTTTGGCGTGCAGAAAGCTTTTTTGGTATTCGTAAATTTCAATTCCCGCATCGAGGAAAGTGCCATAGAGCGCCCGCGAGGCATAATGCTGGAGTAGATATTCAACCCGGCCTTGCAGCAGCAAAACCACCCGCACGCCACGCCTGGCCGCATTGATAAGTGCATGACGAAAATTAAGCCCTGGCAAAAAATAGGCATTGGCAAGAATGATCTCGGATTGAGCCCGATCAATCGCTTGCAGATACGCCGCTTCAATGTCCCGGCGATGGCGGATATTGTCACGCACCAGGAATGCCGCGCTCATGTGCCCCCCGGTGAAGGTTGAAACAGGCGGTGCACTCTCCAGTATCGTTCCTTTGCGAAAATAACTCCATGCCACCAGTGACCACAGGCGCTGGGCGGAAAGGCGGATCACGTCAACCAGCGGTCCTTGCACGGCAACCGCGTAGTCGTGGCGAGGGGGCATGCTGCCCGTCGTTCCCCTGTCATCAATAATGTTAATTCCCCCGACAAAGGCGATCTCGCGGTCTATCACCGCGATTTTTCTGTGCATTCGACGCAGGCGTTTACGACGAAACGTCCAGGGGGATATCTTGGCCCGGTAGATGAGCGTCTTTACACCGCCCGCAAGCAGACAGTCCAGCATGCTCCGCGGCAGATCCTTGGACCCGTAACCGTCGATCAGCACATGGACTTTTACGCCGCGCCGGACGGCCCGCGTAAGCGCGTCCGTAATCCTTTGTCCGGTGGCATCTTTTTCGTAAATATATGTTTCAAGATAGATTTCCTGTTTTGCCCGGTCGAAGGCCGCTTCGATGGCTGGAAAATAAGCTTCTCCGTTCTGTAACAGGGTGACCTGATTGCCCGGAATGAAGCGAGATACGTTCGCGGGTAAGATAGCTTTATACAGATTCCGGCGATGCCTTTTCCCGTGGGACATAAAAATTACCTGTCACTCAAACCTGTCACTGCTTTGAGCAGTTGGGATTGCCCCACTTCCAGTTGCGGATTTCCGGCAGGTCCTCGCCGTTTTTGTTGATGTATTGCTTATGCTCAACCAGCTTTTCCGTAAGCTGTTGTTTTAGGGAGATGCCCTGGTCGCCGGTCTGCGGCAGGCGGTCGATGGTGTCCATCACGAGGTGGAAGCGGTCCAGATCGTTCAGCACCGTCATGTCGAAGGGTGTGGTGATGGTGCCTTCTTCCTTGTAGCCGCGGACGTGGATGTTGTCGTGGTTGGTGCGGCGGTAGGTCAGCCGGTGGATCAACCACGGGTAAGCATGGAAGGCGAAGATGACCGGTTTGTCCCTGGTGAAGAGCGCGTCGAAATCCTGGTCGGAGAGCCCGTGCGGGTGCTCGCTTTGCGGTTGCAGCTTCATGAGGTCGACAATGTTGACCACCCTGATTTTCAAATCGGGCAGATGCTCGCGCATAATGGCGACGGCGGCGAGCGTCTCCAGTGTTGGCACATCGCCACAGCAGGCCATGACCACGTCAGGCGTAGCGCCCTGGTCGTTGCTGGCCCACTGCCAGATGCCGACGCCTGCAGCACAGTGCTTGATCGCGGCGTCCATGGTCAGCCACTGCGGCGCTTGATACTTGCCCGCGATCACGACGTTGACATAGTGGCGGCTCTTCAGGCAATGGTCCCAGACCGAGAGCAGGCAGTTGGCATCGGGTGGCAGATACACCCGCACGACAGAGGCCTTTTTGTTTACCACGTGGTCGATAAAGCCGGGGTCCTGGTGGGTAAAGCCGTTATGCATTTGCTGCCAGACATGCGAGGCCAGCAGGTAATTCAGCGAGGCAATTTTCCGCCGCCACGGCAGCTCCGCCGTGACCTTCAGCCATTTGGCGTGCTGGTTAAACATCGAGTCGATGATGTGGATAAACGCCTCGTAGCAGTTAAACAGTCCGTGCCGGCCGGTGAGCAGGTACCCTTCCAGCCAGCCTTCGCACTGATGTTCGCTCAACATCTCCATGACCCGGCCATCCAGGGCGAGGAATTCATCGTTGGCCTGCGTCCGTGCTTCCCACTGACGGTTGGTGACCTCAAAAACGGCGTTCAAGCGATTGGAAAGCGTTTCGTCAGGACCGAATATTCTGAAATTACGTTGCTCCTGATTGAGCTTTGCCACATCGCGCAGGAACACGCCGAGTTCGTGCGCGTCGGCGGCCCGAACGGAGCCTGGTGACGGCACATCCACCGCGTAGTCGCGAAAATCAGGCATGATCAGATCGCGAAGCAGCAGGCCGCCGTTGGCGTGAGGATTGTCGCCCATGCGTCTTTCCCCCTGGGGCGCCAGTTCAGCCAGTTCCGGTTTCAAGCGGCCCACATCATCGAAGAGCTCCTCCGGTCGGTAGCTCTTAAGCCAATCTTCCAAGAGCTTGAGGTGTTCGGGATGGGTGGCCGGATCGGAGAGCGGCACCTGATGCGCCCGAAAGGTGCCTTCAATCTGCAGGCCATCGACGATCTTCGGCCCGGTCCAGCCCTTGGGTGAATTGAGGACGATCATCGGCCAATACGGCCGGGTGAGGTTGTTATGGACGCGGGCGTCCTGTTGGATCTTTTTGATCTGTTCCACCGCCATATCCAGGGTCGCGGCCATTGCTTCGTGCATCAGTTCTGGTTCATGGCCCTCGACAAAGTAGGGCATCCAGCCGTAGCCTCGGAACAGCTGTTCTAATTCCTCGCGGCTGATGCGGGCAAGGATGGTCGGGTTGGCGATTTTATAGCCGTTTAAGTGCAGGATCGGCAGCACCGCGCCGTCGGAGGCCGGATTGAGAAACTTGTTGGAATGCCAGGCAGTGGCCAGGGGGCCGGTTTCCGCCTCGCCATCGCCGACCACGCAGGCGACGATAAGCTCGGGATTGTCAAACACCGCCCCGAAGGAATGGCTGAGCGAATAGCCCAGCTCGCCGCCCTCGTGGATTGAGCCCGGGCATTCCGGCGAGGCATGGCTGGGAATGCCGCCGGGAAATGAAAACTGCAGAAAAAGCTTCCTGAGCCCCATCTCATCCCGGCTGATATGGGGATAGATCTCGCTGTAGGTGCCCTCAAGATAGGTATTAGCCACTACAGCAGGGCCGCCGTGGCCGGGGCCGGAGACGTAAATCATGTCGAGGTCGTATTTCTTGATCACCCGGTTCAGGTGCACGTAGATGAAGTTCTGGCCGGGGGTCGTGCCCCAGTGACCGAGCAGCATGTGCTTGATATCCGCCAGCGCTAGCGGCCGTTTCAGCAGTGGATTGTCGAAAAGATATATCTGCCCGATCGACAGATAGTTGGCGGCACGCCAGTAAGCGTCCATCTTATAGAGCAGTTCCGGGGAAAGCGTTTTTTTTGTCATGGCTGGACTCCGGTCGGCATTGCGAGCGTGCCGAGTCTTTGGGTTTGCAACCGCCGGCAGCAGTTTGTCGCCGATGTGATAACCGAGGCATGCATCCACCGTTTCCATGACTATGGCTCCGGATTCATCCTTTTTTCCACCTGCCGATGCATCATGAAACTGTGCAGCAGCCAACCAAGGACAATGCCAATTGCAAGAATGAAAAACATCAACAGAGAGCGGGACATGGAGAGCGTCCAGAACAGGAATCTTATTTCGGCGACAGCGACGTTCTGGATAATGAAGAGTGCGGCAAGACCAGCAAAAATCAAGCTCAATACAAGTTTAAAATTCATTTTTTCAACCTTTCTTCCTTTGAAAATACTCTCGGACTTTCGCCGCAATCTGGCGATCCGTCATCGCGTCTTCTGTTTCCACCGCCTCGATGTGTGCACCGAGTTTGTCCCTTTCAAGACGATTTTTTAGTTCTCCCTTTGCCTCGCCAGGACCAAACAGCAGAATCGAATCGGCATCTCGAATTACCGAAATGATCTGGTCGTAGAAACCGTGGAGTTGGCCGGTAAACTTACTCTCGCGGCTGTCGTCCGCCGGCACCATCTGTGCTTCATAGGGGGCCAACGAACGAACGCCGTCAAAACGTCCTTGCTGCCTTTCCACCTTCGATTCGATCACTTTCGTTTTTTCCCCCTTATCCGAAACCACGACTATTACAGCCTTGCGATGATCAATCCACAACCCCACGATCGTTTTCATAGATTTCTCCTTTTTAATTTTTGTTTTCCCATCTTCCGCATGCTTTTCAGGGACCGTGCGCAGCCCCCTGTATTATATCCGGCCTAACAGCAGCAGGATGATCAGGATCAGCACGATCAGGCCTATGCCGCCGCTCGGGTAGTAACCCCACTCGCGGCTGTGAGGCCAGGAAGGTAATGCACCCACCAGCATCAAAATCAGGATGATGAGCAAAATTGTTCCGAGCATGGCGTTTCTCCTTTGTGTTGCAGTTTTGTATTGCTAAGGCTCGCTGCGAGTTTCCTGTCTAGTTGGTGTCCATCCAGAAATGGGCTTTTTCGGCACAAGAGCTAAAAGAATTTGCCAGGAATTATTCATCAAATGATTGACAGGCAAAGCGCAGTAGTCAATTTTTCCGTTAAAGTGATAGTTCAAGGTGTTGCAATGCTTATTGAAGACGCACCTCTCCCGTAATATTATAATGAACTAAAATTTTTATAAGTCACATTTGTTTGTCCTTCATCATACTAAGAGAGAACTCGCAAGTGGTATGCCAGCAGGCTGAAGCGGGGAGAATAATCAAAAAAATCCTTTAGTAACAAAAAGTTGAACATGTCTGGCTGGGCAGATGGTGATGTCGAAAGGATCTGCCAGCCCTCAATATACTGCGGCTCCTCAAAATATTGAGGGAAGAACTTGATGCCGATGCCAACGCTGGAGACTTTTTGATTCATGGTTTAACAGGAAAAATTCCTAAAGAATTTTTGCTCAAATCACATTCATCTGCTTGTGGCTGGAGATGACAATCGAAATGTAATCCCAAAGTCGATGCATTTGGTCGCCGATCGGTCCGGGCTGGAGTTCAAGCAAAGGGAAGGGAGGAACGGGGCATTATGTGCGAGTCAGTGGCGGTTTCACAGAACCGCCCTGAATTTTGGAACGGGCGAAAAACCGATTACTTATCACCTCTTCTCATACTTTCTTGACGGCCATTCGGGCGCTTGCTATCGTATGATTGCCGGAAAGCAATTTTTATCATCCCATTATCACCCGGGAAAGGCGACTACATGGCGATCCGACGCACGGGTGCAGGTCTGGCTCTCAAGTTTACCTGTGCAGAATTTAAGTGAACTCTATTATGTGGACCTTTAATGAGCAATGGTGGGGAACGAATGAGAAAAAGGATCTTCTTCATCTGCGGTTCAATGAATCAGACAACCCAGATGCACCAGATTTCCAAGCACCTTTCCGACTACGAGCATTCTTTTTCGCCTTTCTACTGCCATGGCATTGATGAAATTCTTCGCAGACTCGGGTTGATCGAATTCACGATCGCAGGCAACAAGGTGGTGGGACGCTGCCGGAAGTATCTGCAGGACCATGGCCTCCGCATCGACTACCAGGGAAAGAGTGGGCCCTACGACCTGGTGGTTACCTGCACGGACGTATACATTCAGAATAACATTCGAGATAACCGGATCGTCCTGGTGCAGGAGGGGATTATCGACCAGGATACAATCATGTATCGTCTTGCCAGTCGCTTCCGCTTCCTGCCTCGGTGGATGGCGGATACAGGGATGACAGGTCTCAGCGATGCGTACCGGGCTTTCTGTGTCGCAAGCGAGGGATATCGCGATTTCTTTATCCAAAGAGGCGCGCGTCCTGAAAAGATTGTTGTTACGGGAATACCCAATTTCGATAACTGCCACCAATATTGCACCAACAACTTTCCCTATAGTCACTACGTGCTGGCCTGTACGTCGAACCTCAGGGAGTTGTTCCGGCGTGAGGACCGCGCGGCTTTCATCCGCAGGGCTGTTGAGATCGCCGGGAACCGGCAGCTTTTCTTCAAGCTTCATCCCAATGAAAATGTCGAGCGTGCCACCCGGGAAATCAGGACGTACGCCCCGGGTGCCATGGTGTTTACGACCGGAAGCGCGGAGGAAATGATCGCCAACTGCGATGCCCTGATCACCAGATTTTCGTCCACCGCCTTCGTCGGAGTTGCGCTTGGCAAAGAGACCTACTCGGACTTCGATATGGACACATTGCACCGCCTGGCGCCCCTGCAGAATAACTCGGCGGCTTTGAACATCGCCAAAGTCTGCCGCCGGGTTCTTGCAGAGAAATGATGGTCTCTGCTTCCTTGACATCAAGATGGGCGTATGCTATAGAAATCACTTGAATTTTTTACCTACCGAGGAAATACGGATTGAAGGTTCTGGTTACAGGCGCGACAGGATTTATCGGCAGTCACCTGGTGGAAGCCCTTGTTCAACGGGGAGCGCAGGTCAGATGTCTTGTTCGTGATAAAACGAAATTAGGATGGGTGAAAGATTCCCCCGTTGAATTTGTAGTCGGAAATTGCCAGGAGAAGAATTCTCTGAAACACGCCGTGCAAGACGTCGATCAGGTGTTTCATCTTGCGGGTGCGATAATGGCCGTCAAGGAAAAAACGTTTTTCGACGTGAATGGGCTGGGTACGGAGAACCTTGTCCAGGCCTGCATTGAAAACAATTCCCGTCTCAAGAAATTTATCTATCTTTCGAGCCAGGCAGCAGCAGGGCCGTGTCAAAGCGGTGAGAAGAAAAATGAATCTCATCCTTGCGAGCCGGTCTCTCCCTATGGGAAAAGCAAACTGCTGGGGGAAAAATTGGCCCTGGCCCGATCCCATGAGCTTCCTCTCCTCATCCTGCGGCCCTGTGCCGTTTATGGACCCAGGGATAAAGGCTTTTATACTCTTTTCAAGTGGATCAAAAAACACATCAAGCCCTGTCTCTCCGATCATGATCAACACATCAGCATGTGCTATGTTGACGATCTTGTCCAGGCGATCCTGTTGGCTGCCGAGACCCGGACAGAGAACGGGGGAATATTTTTTCTGTCTGATGGCCATGATTACCTGATGGAAGAAATGAGTGACATCTTCGCGCAAGCGCTGGAGGTAAGCGCATTGAAGCTTTACCTTCCAAAACAGATGCTGTCCGGCATGGCCTTTATGGCAGAATGCTTCTCCAGAGCCACCGGAAAGCCTTCCATCATGAGCAGAGGCAAGGTGGAGGAAATGGTCTGTAAGAATTGGCTCTGCGACATTACTAAGGCCAGGACTTTATTGGGTTTCGAACCCCGGATTTCTCTTGTCCGGGGAGCTGAATTGACCGTCGCCTGGTATAAAAAAGAAAATTGGCTATAAGCGCTCATGACCGGCATTGAAATAATTACTGTGGAAAGCAGAGCGGAGATCAGGGACTTCATTGACCTGCCGTGGCAAATTTATGCCGGGTACCCCCATTGGGTTCCCCCCATTAAAAAAGATGTTCGCCGGTTGCTGGATCCCCGCCAACACCCCTTCTGGGAGTTTTCCGAACGCATCCTCTTTCTGGCCCGGCGCGGCGCCAAGACGGTGGGAAGGATCGCGGGCATCATAGATCGCCATCATAACGAGTTCCACAACGAACAGATGGGCATCTGGGGATTTTTCGAATGTGGTGACGATTCGGAGGTCGCGTCGTCTCTCTTCTCTGCCGTGGAGACCTGGCTGCGCCGCAAGGGCATGACCTTCGTGAGAGGCCCGCTCAATCCATCCATCAATTACGAGGCGGGGTTGCTCATTGACGGCTTTGAGTATCCGCCTGCCTTAATGATGACCTACAATCCGCCGTACTATCCCCACTTGATCGAATCGTGCGGTTTCGCCAGAGAAAAGGACCTGTTTTCTTTCATGATAGACGGGGCTTATCAGCTTCCCGAGTGGATGGATAGTCTTGCTGCACGGCTGGCCCGCAAAAAAGGCATTCACATCAGGCCATTTCGGGTAAAGGATCCGGTTCCTGAACTTGCCCTGGTTCGGGAGATATTCAACGACTGCTGGTCCGATAACTGGGGTTACGTCCCCTTGAGCGATCACGAGATACGTGAGATAGGAAGGGATCTGGTGAAAATTGCGGATCCGGACCTGGCTTTTTTTCTCTATTATGAGGATGAACCCGCGGGGGTCTGCGTGGTTTTGCCCGACATCAACCCGTTGCTCAAACGGTTCAACGGGAGCATCGGCCTGCCGGGTTTGTTGAAGTTTCTTCGCTATCGGCGGGAGATCACCGGATTGCGGGCGATGCTCTTCGGTGTCAAGGAGAAGTATCGACAACTGGGGCTTCCTCTTCTGGCCTTCAGCCACCTGTATGAGGCTGCAAGGAAGAAGGAAATATACCGTTATATGGAGCTGGGCTGGACCCTGGAGGACAACGAGTCGATCAACTCCTTGCTAGAGGAAGCCGGTGCCAGAATTCACAAGAAATATTGCATATATAGAAAGCCTTTATGATTACTAAGTACCCCCGGCCATAAATATGGGACGCATCGAGGATGTCGAGACAACCGGGATGCAAGGCGCGAGGAGCGCAGCATACCCAGGGTCTGTAAGCGACGAGCAACGCAGCAGGCCGGTTTGTATCGGCATCCGAATGCCACTGTAGTTATGAACGGGGGTACTACGACAAGGGTATCGCATTCAAACGGAGGTCCAGGCAAATTGGCTGAATATCGAGTTCCACTCATTGCTTTTGTCTGGCGGCCTGAAGAGATGATCCCGTCGGTGCTCCAAATGGCGCACCAAACAGGGAGCAGGACCATCTTCGATTTTTCCATGATGGAGGTCGAACCACTCTATTTGGCCTTGCAAAAAGCCGGCACCGCCGACCTGCTCCGGGATATCAAGATCTCCGCCTCCGCCTTGATGGATCCTGCTTTGGAGCAGGTGCTGAGAAAAACAGGGGTCCAGAACATCTGGGTTGAATGCCACCCTGTTTTGTTCCGGGAAGATATCTCCATCTTTCTGAAGAGATTGAGGGATTTGTCGGAAGAGTACTGTCTCTTTCCCATCCTCGGGGATCTGGATCTTCTGGCAGCGATTTTAACCGATAGCCCGGGAATCGGGCGTATTGTCCTGAAAGGGTGCGAGGCCTCCGGATTCGTCAGCAGCGAGACGACCCTGGCTTTCTATGCAGCAGTCAAGGAGAGAATGTCCAATGCAGGGCAAACCATGGACATCCTTATCTGGGGAAGCATCTTCACCCCTGAGGCGGCAGCGGCATTACTGTCCACCGGGGCCACGGGGATCGTCTTCGAAAGCCTCCACTGGCTGACAGACCTGGTTGGTGTTGATGATGCCCAACACCGGCTTCTCTCCAACCTCCGCCTGGATTCCACCGAGCTGGTCGGCCTCGACCTCCAGGTTCCATGTCGCCTTTTCAACAAGGGCAACTCCATTGCGTTCAGAGAGATCAGACAATTCGAAAATTCGCTGTGCGGAGGAGCGATCACTCAGGAAAGCCGCCGTGCCTTTGCAGACCGGGTGAGTACCAGCTTCCTCCACCCTCTTGAGAGCCACTTCACCCCGGGCGAGCTCATCCCTCTGGGGGTGGAAACCGCATTTGCCGCGTCCTTTGCCGAACGTTTCGGAACGAAAACCGGGGAGGCCGTGCATTCCTTCATGGAGGAGATTCGCAGGCTATGCCAACTCGCTGAAAACAAAAAGGATTGCTTCCTGGACAGCCCTGTTGCAGCGGAGATGGGAACCCGATATCCCTTTATCCAGGGGGCCATGACCTGGATCACGGACATCCCCGAATTTGCATCTAGGGTTGCCGAGGCCGGCGGCTTGCCTACCATCGCCCTTGGCCTCATGAACGCGGAGATCCTTGATAAGAGGCTGGGAACCCTGCCGGAGATCATGGCAGGACGCCCTTATGCGGTAAATATCGTGTCACTGGCGGAGAATCCTTTCAGGGAGACCCATCTGGCCTGGATAAAAAAACACAAGCCCCGTTTTGTGGTAATCGCCGGCGGTGATCTTTCACCGTTAAGGGGATTGCTGGAATGCGGCCTGGAAGTCATATATATCGCCCCTGACGAGGCCCTGCTGCAGCTCGCTCTTGAAGCCGGCGTCCGCTACGTGATCTGCGAGGGATATGAGGCCGGTGGCCACGTGGGGCGCCACAGCACCCTCACCCTGGCGCAAAGGGTACTGGACCTGAAACGACTCAAACCATCCCTGTTCGAGAATTGTCGCCTGATACTTGCCGGGGGAATCTTCAATCGGGAGACCGCATTCATCGCCGCCATGCTTGGAGCGGATGGTATCCAGATGGGCACCGCGTATCTGGCCTGCCGGGAGATCATTGAAACAGGCGCCTTGGCAGCTCTCTATCAGCGGATGATCCTGGAATCGCCTCCGGGCGGCACAGTTGTTTCAGGCAGGAACACCGGGCTCCAGGTGCGATCCTTGAAAACCCCGAGAGCGGCCGCGGTTTTATCGCTGGAAAGGGAATTTGCCGCAGGTCACCAGGACGAGCGCTCCTTCCGCGCGAAAATAGAAAAAATGACAGCCGGGAGCCTCTTCGCTGCGGTCCGGGGCATGGACAGACCAGGAGGGGTTCCCCTTGATGAGCAGGCCTGCCGGGAACGCGGCCAATTCATGAGTGGGGCCTGCGCCGGGATGATCAGTAAGGTAATGGAGCTGCCGTCCTTTCATCGCGAGCTGGCAGCAGGCCCTCTTGTGCTGCATCAGCCATTTAAGGAGCCCATCGAGACAATAACGGGACCTTTACCGACGACCGCTTCGCATCCCATGAAAACCCCATCACGCGGAAGTGGCCATGGCCGGCAGCAGGCAGCGGTGCCCGGAGGCGCCCATGAAAGGATTGCCATCACTGGCATGAGTATTGTCAACACCCTGGGGGAAAGTCCTGAAGAGGTCTGGGCTGCAAGCCGGGCCATGAAAAGCGGGATCACCCTGGTTCCTCCTTCCCGGTGGGATCACGAGCTTTTTTATGATCCCCGCCCGTTCGTTTTGGACAAGACTTACTGCAAAGTTGGCGCCTTCCTGGACTTTCAGGTCTCCCGTAATGAACTCGGGATTCCCCCCCATGATTTCCGGACCATGACCGGCGCCACCAGGATCAGCCTGTGGCTGGCGGAAAAAGCCATCCAAGCATCCGGCATCCTGGAGTCAGGCATCCCGCGGGAGCGAATCGGAGTTATCGTTTCCCAGAACTCGGGAGAGTCGGCGCAGCCCCTCATCGATTTCACCATAAGGGGGTATGTTCACCAAATTCTTCCATGCATCAAGAAGGCTGGCGTCAACCTCACGCCGGATCAGTTGCGTGGTATTGAACGCGAGCTGAAGTCCGGACGCATGGCCCCGGACGACACCACACTCCTGGGCCGACTCAACTCCGCAGCAGCCGGCTTCATCTGCAACCGGTATGGGTTCATGGGACCAAGTCATTCTGTCTCTGCGGCCTGCGCCACCTCGCTGGTCGCACTGCACAGCGCTATCCAGATGATCCGCAACAACATCATCGATGCCGCCATCATCGGCGGGGGCGAGGAGTATCTCACCCATCTCCATTTTGTGGAATTTTCCGCCCTGGGCGCCCTTTTCGGGCTGTCAGGACAGGACAGGCCGGCTCACGAGACCTCCCGGCCCTTTGATGCCGGAAGAGACGGGATGGTCCTGGGCGAAGGCGGGGGAATGATCGTCCTTGAGCGGGAAAGTGCAGCCCGCGCCAGAGGGGCACGTATCCACGCCGTGATCACCTCCATGGGAGCGAGCAACAATAATCTGGGCATGGTGGAGTCCTCCAGTGTCAGCCAGGAGCTTGCCATCCGCGCCTCGTTTAAGGGGACACCCTATGGGCCCGATGCGGTGGACCTGGTGGAATGCCATGCCACGAGTACCCGGCAAGGTGACGGACAGGAGGTCCATGCCCTGAAGTCCATCTTCAATGGTTCCAAACGCACGGTTCTCACCTCATTCAAATCCCAGATCGGACACACCCTTGGCGCTTCGGGCATCAACAGCCTTATTCGGGGAGTTATGGCCATGAAGGAAGGGGTTTTTCCACCCACCATCAATTATATGAATCCGGACCCGGAAATAGACTTAAAAGGATCGGGGTTTCTTATCAGCCCCGAGCCGCTTGACTGGGAGTGCAGAGACAACCGGTTAAGAAGATTTCAGGTCAACGCTTTCGGGTTTGGAGGTTCCAACTACGTAGTGCAGGTGGAGCAGGCCAGGGATGAAGACGCTGCTATCCTGGTGTTCCCGGGCGGTGAGCCCGGTCTCGCCCGAAAGAAGACTGACACCACTCTGGATTTGCAGGAAGATCCGCATGGTGCTGGAGAGGCGAGAGGTGTGCTTCCCGGGCTGCAGGGCGTCTCTTTTTTCCGGACCGAGATCGAAGGTCATGGGTGCCGGATGGCTGTTGTAAGGCAATCCGAAGAGGAACCGCTTACAGTCATCGAAAGATCAGCCCCCCTTATCAAAACCGGAATCGGTTCGCCCAGGGTTCTGAGGTCCCTGGCACAGCAGGGGATTTTCATCGGCCGCGATGATCTGCCGGCACGGCCGCTCGCCTTTGTCTTTCCCGGGCAGGGATCACAGTACGCAGGGATGGGACGGGAACTCTACGAGTCTTTTCCCGTCATCAGGGAGTGGATGGATCGGGCTGCAGCTGCAGCGGAATTTGACCTCCTTGAACTTTTGTTCCACGATCAGGAAGAAAACCTTCAGAAGACCCGGTGGCAGCAGCCGGCCATGTTCGCCATCGAACATGCCATGGCCCGATACCTCATGAGTCTGGGCATCCGCCCTGTGGCCATGGCCGGCCATAGCCTGGGCGAGTTGACCGCCCTGTGCCTGGCCGGCGTCTATTCCCCGGAGGACGGGTTTCGCATCGTCAACAAACGGGCCCTCTGCATGGACAAGGCCGCTGGCATGCACGCGGACCCCGGCATCATGGCGGCCGTTGACCTCCCCCCGGATAGGCTGCAGGAAATGCTCAAGGGACGGGACGATGTCCACATCGGCAATATCAATTCACCGAACCAGATTGTCATCTCCGGCCACACGGAACCGGTCAGGGATCTGTGCAGAAAAATCAAGGAAATTGGGCACCGGGCCACCCTCCTGCGGGTCAGCATGGCCTTCCACTCTCCTGTCATGAAGGTAATCCATGATGAGCTCGAAACCTACATTGGTTCCATTCCCTTTCATTCCCCGCAGATTCCGGTTATATCCAACACGACCATGGCACCGTATCCATCGGATCCCGATGAGATCAGGCGCATCCTGATGGCCCACCTGGAATCTACCGTCCATTGGATGGACAATGTTAAGACCCTGCACAATGACTATGGAGTCGGGCTCTTCGTGGAGGTCGGCCCCGGCGATGTATTAAGCAATCTCATCGCAGATACGCTCCCTGAATCGATATGTATCCAGACGGCCCTTCCTGACGCAGAGGGCTCGACCTGCAGGACCGGTCTAGCGCAGCTCTTCGTTCAAGGATCTCTGCAGGTTGCAGGAGAACCGAGGTTTGTTTCCTTCCCTGCAACCAGAAAGGCTGCCGCCTACCCGGCCCCCCATCCACCCTCGTCACGACCGCCTGAACCAGGAATTGTGGGCCTCTCCCCGGCGGAGAGGATCATGCAAAGGGAAATCAACCGCTTCGTGATGGAGACCTTCGGCCGTTTTCTTACGCCCAACATCCTGGCAGCCCTCCGCCGGGATCTTGACCCGACATTCAAGGAAACCGATCTGGCAGAGGTTATCAAATCCATGCTTGGGGCTTCCGGGATTCCCGCAGAACAGAAGCAGGTCTCCCCCGAAAAATCACCATCCCCGTCGCTTGAGCGTATCCCTGCGATCCCTGCCGTACAGGCCGTTCCTGACCTTGCTGGGCCGTCTGGGCAGCAGGACCCTATCGAGGTGCTTATTCAGATCATCATGGAAGCGACAGGATTCAACCGGGACGAGATCCAGCCTGATATGGACCTCAGGAAAGACCTCTCCATCCGCTCCAGCCGACTGCCCATTATCATGGATAGCGCGGAACGCCAGTTCGGGATCACCATCGAACTGGAGGATTTCATAGGCCTTCGCACCGTGCGGGATATTGCCCGGAAGATTTCCGATATAGTCGCCGCAAAAGAAGGCCCCGTCCTGATGCCTGCCGCCAGACCGGTTAATCCGGGCTCTGCATTTCCGGAGAGGCAGGAGGCTGCCCCTGCTCCTGCCCTTGCCGGGCCGTCTGAGCATCAGGATTCTATAGAACCACTTATTCAGATCATCATGGATGCTACAGGATTCAACCGGGACGAGATCCAGCCAGATATGGACCTCAGGAAGGACCTCTCCATCCGTTCCAGCCGTCTTCCCATTATCATGGATGCTGCGGAACGCCAGTTCGGGATCACCATCGAACTGGAGGATTTTATCGGCCTCCGCACCGTGCGGGATATTGCCCGGAAAATTTCCGATATAGTCGCCGCAAAAGAAGGCGCCAGCCTGGTGCCTGTTGCCACGGCGGCTGACCCCGACCGAGTACTGGATGAAATCCTGGAATCCTCAGGGGATGAGGCCGGCTTGAAGCGGCTCGTATTCAAGAGCGTTCCTCTGGAGCTGTCGGCATCGGCTCCCATACAGTTAAGCCGGGGTGAGACAGTGCTTTTACTCTCACCGGACAGGAATGACGCTATTGCTGAAAATGTCGGGGCTATATTCCGCCGGGATTACGGGATTGACACCTTGCCATTGCTCTGTGTAGAGACGGAAGGTAGAGGACAGGAAGGGTATGATATTCTGACGGATGCAGGATCTTGCCAGGTGTCAGAGAGAATATCGAATCTGGCTTCCCTGGCCGGAATGGTTATCACCCTGCCTGCAGGCTGGTCGGAAAAATTAAGCAGCATGGCAGATGTTTCGCGGTTTTTACGGGGAATGTTTTTATTACTCAAAACATTTCTTCAATCACCGGCTAAAAAATTCGCAGTGCTTATCCATTGCCGAGATGATGCCGAAACTCCCGGACGGCTCGCGGCGGAAGGGATGCTCGGCATGTTCCTGAGCGCAGCGCAGGAGTATGCTTCAGTCCAGTTTCGCACCCTGGAAATCGAGAAGGACACCGACTTTCGCACAGCACTGCGCGATGCTCTGGACCGGGGCTACCCGATGGTAGAGATGGCCCATCGTGACGGCAGGGTCTTTACCTCGGAGGCCCACATCGCCCCGTCGCTCTTCAGGGGTCCGGCAAGTCTTACCCTGAACCCTGGAGACGTTGTCGTCATGTCCGGGGGCGCAACGGGGATCGGCGCCCACCTGGCCCGCAGTCTTGCGCCCTTTAAGCCCCGCCTGGTTTTTCTGGGGAGAACGGTTCTCGATCCGACCGGTGGAGTGGATATAACTGGAGACGACCGCCGGGTATCGGAAATTACCAGGACGCTAGCGGATTTGCACGTTGCCGGGATCGAAGCCACCTATCATACCTGCGATGTCGCTGATCCCGAGGCGGTCCGTGTTGTCATGGACGAGGTGGCAGATCGTTATGGTAAAATCCGCGGGATCATCCATGGCGCCGGAATCCTCAGGGACGGTTTCCTCAGCCAGATGACTGCGGATGATTTTTCCATGGTTGCGGACATCAAGTTCCTCGGGGCGTGGAATCTTTTCCAGGCTGCCGGGAAGGGCGGCTTGCGATTTTTTGTGGCCCTTTCTTCGGTGGCCGCTATCCAGGGAAATCCCGGCCAGACCAACTACGCTGCAGCCAACCGGATGATGTCGGCGTTGCTCAGGAACCTGCGGTGGGGAAATAGCGCCATCCGGTTCAAGGCTTTGATGCTTCCTCCGATCGAGGGAGGGGGCATGGCCGATGATCCCGATATACGGGAACTGATGAAGCGAAAGGGTGTATCGTACATCCATGTCAATGAGCTTGCAGGGCTTTTCTGCCGGGAGCTCTTCGTCTCCCTGGACGACGACGATTGGGTCATGTTCATGCGGACACTCCCCGCCGTGAAGACGGCAAAACTCAATTACATGACCAGTCCTTTGCCCGATGGAACATTGGATGGAGGCGCGGCGGTTTTCAGCCCCGAGGACTTTCCCATGATAGAGGGGATCTCCAGCCTGGACATCCGCCAGGAACAACTCGAAGCCTTCCGCTCCTTCTCCCGTGAGAAGGATCTTTGGATCGAGGATCACAACCCCTTGACGTTCGTCACGCATCCCCTGGTCTCAGCCGTCATGTTTCTGGAGACATTCATGGAAGCTGCCCGAATCCTCTATCCTTACCTGCAGGTGCTGGGCGTTCGCCAGGTGCGGTTCATGGACATGATTCAATGTCCTCCCGGTATTCCACGGCCTGTCAGGATATCCTGCCGCCGGGTTACCACCGGTCTGCCGGAGGTATTATGCGAGGTCTCTCTCGCAGCACAGGAGATATCCCCTGCCGGGAGATTGACCGACCGCTTCACCCCGCACTGTGAAGGCCAGGTGATCCTTGCTGGTGGGGAGGGCGGCGGATTTGCCGGGGAGGGGTTCGCTGATTTTCCCATCCGGCCTGACGAACTGCTAACAGGACCCATGGATAGTAAAAAGGTGCTTCAATGGTACAAAGACCGCAGCGGCCTCGCAGGCAGGTATCGCGTGCTGGAGTTCCTTGACGGTGCAGGTCCGGGCGTGGTGCGGGGACGAACTATCTGCCGGCAGACAGATGATTTCGCCAATCTGCCCAACGCCCAGTACCAATACTCACCCTACCTTCTCGAAGCCATTCTGCAGTTGGCCGGCTTCTACACCGTTGCCATGAAGATGCCGGAGCAGCGATCCATGATTCCCATGGAGATCGGGGAGATGTGCTTCTGGCGAAAATGCCGGGCGGGTGAGCAGATCACCCTGGAGGCCCGTGTGCGGGAGCAGAACGAGCAAGGTTTCAGTTGGGATGCCAGAGGAATTGACGATCAGGGCCGCACCATCATGCAGGTCGTCAATATGCGGATGCAATGGGTTTCAGACTGAGTAATGGTACAGCAGCACCCCATCTGCACGCGATCAGGCCGGCTCACATAGCGCTGCTATAGCTCGCCGGCCCGCTGGAGTTTATGCCCTGCCCTTTAGGGTGCACATCTGGGGCACTGCTGCACGATTATAATGTTGGTGGTTAGAGAAGTCTTTTAATCTCACCCGGTGAAAGCTTACCAGAGAGTAGATGTGAAAAAAAATTGCCAAAATATAACCATCCATGCAGTGAACTTTGATCAGCAAGGAGGACCGGCATTCTATGCATCCCTGCCGTGTGACGGCGAAAGGAGCAAAGTATGCAGGGCGAACGGGGCAGGAGACAAGAAACGCCTGGTCTCCCTCCTCCTGGCCCATGTTGCGGCGATGGGAAATCCCCCCTGGAAGCGGAGTTTTTTGTCCGACAGCGCTGCTTTCCCGATTCACGTGGTCCACGACCCGCTCGGCAGACCCCATCTGCTGTTGGGAGAATACCGGATGCCGGCCATCTCCTTCAGCGAGAGTGGAGGGCATGTCTGGGCCGCTCTTTGCGGAGATGAGGCCGATATCGGCATTGATGCGGCAGCAACCGATGAATTCGAAGGAGAATACCCATTACACCGGGTCTTTCATGACCAGGAACTTCAACATGCATTGCGGTTGACGGGGGGTGACCTGGCAAGGGCATCAGCCCTGCTCTGGTCCGTCAAGGAAGCGGTTGTCAAGGCCCTGGGATGCGCGTTCCACCTTATGGCTCCGCTCCAGGTCCATGTCTATCCATCGATAGATGGGAACAGGGGGTATACTTTTCCAGTGCGCTTATCGAGGCAGGCCCTGGTGCGCTTTCCCGCAGGCGCCGGCCGTTCCATCTGGGTGCGTTCGTTTCCCCGGGAGAAGATGTGGCTTGCCATCGCCCATTTGATTTGATGTGAGGCGTTGGCAAGGATTTTATTAAAAAATATCTACAGAGGCAAAATGTCGATACATGACAAAAGAAGCTGAATATGCCATCGAAGTTAAAAACCTCACAAAGCGTTACGGGGATTTACAGGCGATTAACGACATCTCGTTCAATGTCAGGAAGGGCGATGTTTTTGCATTGCTGGGCCCGAACGGCGCCGGCAAGACCACTACTGTCGAGATAATCGAAACCATCCGCAGGCCCACCTCGGGAACCGTTCGCCTACTCGGGATGGACGTCACGAAAGAAAAGCGCGACATCGTTCCCCGTATCGGCGTCCTGCCGCAGGGGTTCAGCTCGTTTGACAGGATAACGGTCAGGGAGACCATGCAGTACTACTCGCGGCTTTTCTGCAACAAAAAAGTCGATATTGACGGGCTGATAGAGCTCGTGAATCTCAAGGACAGGGCCAAGGAACAATACATGAAACTCTCCGGGGGCTTAAAACAGCGACTCGGAATCGCAATTGCGCTGGTGAACGACCCCGAGGTCGTGTTCCTCGACGAGCCGACGACCGGGCTTGACCCGCGGGCCCGGCGCGAGGTGTGGGAAGTCCTGCTGGGCCTGAAAAAGCATGGCAAGACAGTATTTCTCACCACGCACTACATGGAGGAAGCTGAGCTGCTTGCTGACACTGTCTCCATTATCTCCAAGGGGAAGATCATTGCCATGGACTCGCCCGTGCAGCTCATAGAAACCAATGCGGATTACCTGATCCTCACACTCCAGTGCGGCGATGAAAAAGCATTTGAAGTCGCTGGGAAGATGGGCCTCGATCCGCAAATTAACAGCCACAGGAACATCAATATGAAGGTGGAGCGCATGGACGACATCCGGAAGATACTGAATGCTATGGAAGACGCCGGGGCGTCATTGCTCAGCATGGACGTTCGCAAGCCCAATCTTGAACAGGTTTTCCTGAAGCTTACCGGCGAGGCGCTCCACGAAGGCGCCTCCGTGAACAAGGAGGCGGAATGAACCTGCGCGTCGTCATTGCAAGTCTGGTCATAAGCTTTAAGAGCTTCTACCGTGAGAAGACCACCATGTTCTTCACGATAACCTTCCCGATTCTGCTGATACTGGTGTTCGGCACTATTTTCATGGACGATGACAAGCTGATCTTCAACCTGAGCATGCAGGACCTCGACCAAACCGAAACCTCGGCGATGATCGCCAAGGGCCTCGCCGATACCGGGAAGTTCAAGATAACCATGGTTGACCCCGCCATCGACGCCAAACAGTATGCCAAGAACAACAAGGTGAACCTTGTCCTCGTGATTCCCCAAGGTTATGCAAAGGCATTCGCCCAATATCTGCAATTCGGCGATCCCAACGCATTCGTTACCATCACCTATGTCAACGACCCCGGCTCAAGCTCGGTGGTTGAGAAGATGCAGATTCTGAACATGGCTTTTGCCACGATGAATCAGAAGCTGTCCGCAAAGACACCGTTCTTCAAGACGGAAGAGGTATCGATACATACCCGGAAATACCGGTTCATTGAGTTCTTCATCCCCGGCATCATCGCCATGGCGGTGATGACCGAGAGCCTGTTCGGTACGGTGAACGTGAACACGGAACTGCGGCAGAAAGGGATCATCCGGAAGCTGTCCACCACGCCCATCACCCGTACCGACTGGATACTGTCGAACATTCTCTACCAGTTCATGCTCGCGGTCATAGCCACCACGGCAATGCTGCTGGTGGGCTATGGGGTGTTTGACGTGAAACTGCAGATAAACGCCTGGCTGCCGCTGTTCATTGTGCTTAACGTTTTCACGTTCGTCGGCATCGGCATGATTCTCACCCGCATCGTAAAGGAGGCGCAGAGCGCTGCCGCCGCTGCCAACGCCATTGCCTTTCCGATGATGTTCCTGTCGGGGAGCTTCTTTCCTCTCGAGATGATGCCGGGCTTCCTGCAGACCTTTGCCAAAATGCTGCCGCTGTACTATGTGAATGAGGGCCTTCGGGCATCCATGGTGTTGCACGACAACGAGAACGCCCTGCGTTACGCCGTGAGCATAGGAATTTTCGCAACCGTGGTCTTCATCCTGGGCATAATGGCAACCCGATGGGAGGAGGGCGGCAAGTGATTCGGCCTTCGTCTACCGCCTGCGGACCCAATCGCAGCTAAGGCAGGTCGGAAACCCGCTATAGTCGAGCTTCCCGAAGTTCTTTCTGATCCCGGACAACACAGGCCCATTCCAGATTTCCTCAATACTCTGGCAGTTCAGATCTCCTACGCCCTGAACGCCATTGTAATCCACGCAACAGGTAACCGCTCTGCCATCGCAGAGCACCGACAGGGCAGTCCAGGGATAAAAACAGACAGACACTATCTTTTCCCCCACAATGTTGTATGACTTGCCGCCGCCAAAGTTGTCCAATGTGCTGATATTCAGACAATCGCCTCCATTCTTATCCGGCAGAGAGCGCCACAGGGTTTGAAACTCATCTATTCTGGCCCCATTTGTTTCCTGGGGCAGGTATTGCAGGATCAACTTCGGAGTTTTTTTCTTCAGTTCCTTCCTTATCCTCAGAAAGTCTTTGATGTTTTGCAGCGTCACATTAAAATCCAGCCCTCTCATGGTGGCGTGATAAGATTCTACGTCAGTGCCGTAAAAACTGATCTTCATAGAGTCCAATCCCGCAGCAATGATCTTTCTTGATGTCTCGGCAAACAGTAACGAACCATTGGTCACGATATAGGTATGCTTTATGCCGCAGGCCTTGGCGAGCTTGATCCTTTCAGGCAGCAATGTGTCCAGCAGCGGTTCACCGAACCCGTGCAGATGGACGACGGGCTTGCGGCGTGCGCCGGACAGTTCTTTCATGATCTTTTCGAATAATCCAAACTCCATGAAACCACGTTTCCGGGTAAGCGTGTCGCGGGGGCACATGACACACTGCGCGTTGCAGCAGTTTGTATTCTCGATCAGGATGACGGAGGGGTATGGGAAGTGTTTTCGGTAATACGGATAATAAAGCAGGGGGGTCCTGGCCAATAGCGACAACAGGCTCTTTGTTATTTTATCCCGTGCATTGAGAATCATGTCAAATCAGGAAGCAGCGCGCTGTTTCTCGTTCCCTTCCTGTTGCAAGGCTTCCAGCTCCGAAGCGACGGCATCCAGGGTAAAACGTATCTGCTCGGGCGTATGGGTGTAATTGACAAAAAAGCGCAGACGGGCGGAGTTGTCGGGAACGGCCGGATAGACCATAGGCAGAACATCGATCCCTTGTCGAAGGAGGGCTTGAGAGAGAGCTAAGGCTTTCAAGGAATCTCCCACGATCACCGGAATAACCGGAGAATCGCTGCTGACGGCGCCGGTATTGAGTTCTTTTTCCCGTGCGAGCAGGAGAAAAAGCTTGGAGAGATCATGGAGACGCGTCACCCGTTGGGGCTCCTGCCGAAGCAATCGAATGGCGGCCAGCGCTGCCGCAACATTCGGCGGAGACATGCCCACGCTGTAAACAAAACCCGGAGCCGTGTATTTCAGGTATTCGATGAGGGCCCGGGATCCGGCGATGTAGCCCCCGCAACTGGCAAAGGATTTGCTCAAGGTGCCCATCCAGAGGTCCACATCAGCAGGATTGATTCCAAAGTGTTCGACAATCCCCCTGCCTCTTTGCCCCAATACCCCGATGGAATGGGCCTCGTCCACCATGAGAACGGCGCCGTGCCGTTTTTTAATCTTAATAAATTCCGGCAGGTCCGGGATATCCCCATCCATGCTGTAAATACCTTCAATCACGACGAGAGCCCGTCGGAAACGGAGTCGCGACTCCCTCAGAATCATGTCCAGGGCGTGCCAGTCGTTGTGCGGAAAAGAAAGGTGCGTCGCCTGGGAGAGTATGCATCCCTGGAGAACACTGTTGTGGATCAGGGCGTCATGAACGATGAGGTCGGATTTGCCGAAGAGATGGCCGATAGTGGTCACGTTGGTGGCATGACCGCTCACAAAAACTAGGCTGTCCTCCGTGCCGATCAGATCGGCAATTTCCTGCTCAATCTCACGATGCAGAAGTCTTTCGCCTGCAACCAGACGGCTTGCCGAAACGGACGTACCGTAGCGGTCGATGGCGTCTTTGGCGGCCTGGGATACGACCGGATCTCCGGACATACCCAGGTAATTATATTTGGAGAAGTTTATAAGCTCCCGGCTTTCCGCCTTGGCCTCTTCGTGCACCCTGAAGTAAGGATTGTTGATACCGTGCGCTTTCATTCCCAGCATGATCCGCTGCAGGTTCCGGTATTCGGGGTAGTCCTCAAACGGCAGGCACTCCGGTTGTATCTCAGGGGCCCTGCCATGGGCGCCCTCCCTTTCCACCGTCTCCTTGGTGTGATGTCCGGATGACAGCAGTTTTCCCAAAGGTCCGTCTTTGGCTTCAAGACCTCTTCCCGATGTCTTTTGCCAGAGAGCATGTGCTCTCAGGTCGGCAATGGAGGCTCCCAGAAAGAGCACCTCAAAGGGAAACTCGACTCCCAGGTCTTCTTCAATATCCGTCTTCAGCTCCATTGCCATCAAAGAATCAATGCCCAGCATATTCAATGGATGGTCCACATCCACCTGGGACAGCGGAATCTTCAGGATATCCGCCACCTTTTGGACAATGTAAGACTCAATGGTACGAATGGGCTCTGGTGCGTATTCAGTCTCTATGTCATCTGGTTGCATGGAGTTGACCGTGCGCGTGCAATCCTTCAGAAGGCTTACAGCCGACGAATCCGGCTTTATGCGGCCCGGTCGGCATTCTTTCAATGCCTGGAGGGACATCCCCGGCTCAACTTTCCGGAAAGCCTCCGGAGATTGGGCTACAACATGCAAGCGGCCCTGGATAAAATGTTCCCGGCAAAGGGAGCGTTGGACCTTTCCACTGGTCGTTTTGGGAAGACTGGAAGTTTTGATGAGCACCACAGTATGGACCTGGATTCCATGCTCACGTGAAACACTTTGACGAATAGCTCCGATCACCGCTCCCGTGTCAAGTTTTTTGATGAATTGTCGCTCGAGTTCCTGCACCAACACAAGCTGTTCCTCATCCCCGGCTTCAACGGCAAACGCCACCCCGCCACCAGCCCGCAAGGCCTCATGGCTTCTCCCCACGGTCCTCTCAATGTCCTGAGGATAATAATTGAGGCCCCGTATAATGATGAGATCCTTCAACCGACCGGTGACAAAGAGCTGACCGGCATGGATGACCCCAAGGTCTCCCGTACGCAGAAAGGGGCCTGCACCGTTATCGGCAAGCCTTGCCCGGAATGTCTGTTCCGAATCTTCGGGCCGATTCCAATATCCTTGTGCGACGCTTGGCCCCGAGATCCATATTTCTCCGATCTTATCACGCTTGCAGGGAGTCAGCTTCTCAGGGTCGACGATAACAATCGCCTGGTCCGTCGGCACCTCCCCATCTCCAACCAGTTTGAAGTCGTGCTCCCCATTTTCTGCGACCTGGATAAGGCGGCCGGCTTGCAACGCCTGCGCATCCACCTGCAGGAATGTCGGTTCGGAGTTTTTGCTGCATCCGGTAGCGATAAGGGTTATTTCCGAGAGGCCATAACAGGGCAGAAATGCTTTTTGCCGAAAGCCGCAGGATTTAAAAGCTGCAGCAAAACGTTGGAGCGTCTCCCACCTGACAGGCTCGGCACCGTTAAAAGCGACATCCCAACTGCTCAGATCAAGTTCCGACTTCTGCTCCGGCGTGATCTTTCGAACACAAAGATCGTAGGCGAAATTCGGCCCGCCACTTGACGTGCCCTTATACCGTGAGATGGCCATAAGCCAGCGGATCGGTTTCTGGATGAAGTGAACAGGCGAGAGAAGGATCGCATCACCACCCGCGTAAACGGCCTGGATGATCCCTCCGACCAGCCCCATGTCGTGGTAGGGCGGAAGCCAGATTATGCCTCTCATACTCGTTGAATGACCAAAGACTGCGTGGATGACGGATGAATTATGGAGCAGGTTTCCATGGCTGATCATTACGCCCTTGGGACTTCCGGTGGAGCCGGATGTGTATTGGAGGACAGCGAGTGAATCAGTCCCAAGGGGAGGCTCTTGCCAATCATCTGCCAGGTTGTCGGGAATGGTGTCGGTTGCTATCCATTTGAGAGTCGCGAGTCCCGGAGTCTGGTCTATTTGGCGTCTGTACTCTTCCAGGGTAGAAGCCGTGGTGAGAGCGGCTGTTGGTCTTGCGTCGGATACCGTTGTCTCGATGCTTGCCAGGAACCGGTTGGAACCGGGGAGATTGGTTGGCACGGCAACCATGCCCGCACACAGGCACCCGAAGAATGCCACGGGAAAATCGATGCCCGGAGGGTAGAGCAGAAGGACTCTTTCTCCCTGGGAAAGTAGCGATTGGAGATGTGCTGCAATGGCGAGCGCCCTCCGTTCCAGTTCACAATATGTCAGTCGGCTTTCTTGAGATTCTCCATCATTGAGATATGTGTAGACGGTTTTCTCTCCAAGCTCTTGAACTCTCCGGCGCAGCATGTGAACCAGGTTCGGAAGTCCTTGCGTGCGGATCGTTGAGCCCGGGCCAGGCTGATGAGCATGGCTCATATCGTCTTTCAAACTGTTGTACATTTCTTCCTTTGGTCGAAAAAATTTATGGTCATCATAGGCAGTTCGAGTCTCTCAATGGTCAATGCGCAATCATAAATTGTACAGTAATGAGAGACAATCACTATTATACAACTCTCTCAAATTGTTCTTGATTTGTCAACCATGGAGATGCGAGTCTCTCTTCTGAGTATAAGCTGCATCCGCTTTTATATACCATATTCCCCGCATGCAACATGAAGGGAGGCAAACAGGTTAATAGTCAGTCCAGGACAGGATTGATCCACAAATATATCTCGAATTGATGCATTTGACACAATATTGTCCGGGGGATTATGTTTTTTTTATGGGGTTTCCTGTTCATTATTTTTGGCCTCCGGGCCCAAGGGTTTGAGGATTACAAGCAGCTGCGGCAGCAGGGTAAGGGCAGCCAGCAGAGCAGCCAGCATTGCAAACCCGATGGATAGACCGAAATAGACCGTAGGAACAAAATTTGACACAGCAAGGATGGAAAAGCCGAGAATGATCGTGATCGATGTATAATACATAGCCCTGCCTATACTGCGATGGCAGCGGTAGAGGGTGGCCATGTAATTCCTGTCCCTGGAAAACTCCTTCTGAAAGCGATGGATGTAGTGAATCGTATCATCCACTGCGATGCCGATGGTGATCGAGGCAATGGTAATGGTCATCATGTTCAGAGGGATGGAGAACCATCCCATTGTGCCCAGCACCATTGCCGCGGGCAAGAGATTGGGAATAATGGCAATGACTGCCAGGCGAATGGAGCGGAAGAGGAGCGTGAACATCGCCATGATGGCCAGGAACACAATGCCGATGGTGAGGATCTGCGACTGGAACAGGCTTTGCAGCATATTGTTGTAGAGGACGAACATGCTGGTGAAATGGACCTGGTTATCTTCATAGCCCAGTTCGTTCACCAGGTGATCACGTATCTTTGCCAACAGGGCTTTACGTTCCAGCTTCAGGTCAGACTCAATGACCCTCATGGCAAACCTGGCCTGGGTCATATCCTCCGACACATAGGGACTTATGAGGAGCTCCCGCAGGTCGGGGGGTGCTTTTTTCAGCAGTATGGAAAAATCAAAACCGTCCAGCGGCTGGTTGCCATTGAGCCTTGTGGTTAGTTTTTCCAGTATGGCAAGGGACAGAACCTCTCCTGTTTGGGGCAGACTCTCCAGATAGTCATGTATTTCCGCGATCTCATCCCTGGTTGTGACATCGGAAAACCAGTAAGCAGTTTCCGGGTCAGGTTCTGCGTCTCCAAAATCATCCTCTTCCAAATCATCTAAAACCAGAGGCTCTCTCTTAAAATCAACGATCAGGTCAAGGGGCGTGGTACCGCCCAACTTGCTGTCGATCAAGCTCATACCCTGGAATATCTCTGTATTCTTACTGAAATAGTCGATAAACCTGTTTTCCACCTTGAGTTTCGTAATGCCAATGATGCTGATGACAGCCAGAACAATGCTTAGCAGCAGTATCTTTTTCCCATGGGCTTCGGTGAAACGTGCGAAGATAAGAGTGAAAGGATGCGTAGAATCCTCACCTGCGCCGGAGGTGTCTTTTTTCAGAAGCACGACTGTTGCGGGAAATATGATAAAAACAAGGCCAAAAGAGATCATGAGGCCCATGGTCATCATAATGCCGAAGTCGATTACCGGCCGGATACCGCTAACCAGGAGCGAGATAAAAGCAACCATGGTGGTAAGCATGGTGTACAGGCAGGGAAGCGCTATTGTCCGGACGGTTTCCAGGACCATTGCACGCTGGTCTGCATCAGGTGACTGGGCATGCACCTCCAGGTAACGTACGATAAGGTGGATGGTGAGCGACATGGTCAGGATCAGCATCAGCGAAATGAAATTTGAGGAGATGAATGTGACCCGCCAATCGAGCAGGCCGAGAACGCCGACCAATACAAGGACGGCAGCCAGACTGCAGGACATGGCAAGCACGACCCAGCGTACTTTACGGAAAATGACCCCCAGGGTGATAACCAGGAAGAAAATGACACCCAGCCCGAAGAGAACGATGTCTCTCCCGATAAATGCGATCATGTCCGCCATGATCATGGGCACGCCCCCAAGATAGAGGTCTGCCTGGCCGCGATGTCTGTCCATGACAGTTCTGACCTCGTCAACCAGCCGCCTGTCCCGGTTCATACTCTTGGTCGATTTGTCCCGGTATACCTTGGAGACCTGTTCCAGTTCCTCCGCTTCACCGGCGGAGAGTTCATTCTTGTATTTCTTTTCGCGCAGCTCGAAGCGTCTTTTCAGCAGGGCTCTGTTTTCTTGGTCAAGGGGGAGGCCCAGCAGGAGTGCCGTGGTTTTGCCGTCCGGACTTACCAGTCGGCCCCTGTAAAGCGGGTTGTCATTAAACTCTTCCAGGGCAATGCTTTTTTCAACAGGGGAGTTTTCCAGGGTCCTGAGCTTGTCCGCATCTGCCAGATCCGTCATGGTGACACCGGAGGTGAGCAGTAGGGGAACATCGAGGATGGTGGTTACCGAGCTCACACCTTGTAGTTGGCGCAGTTCATCACGCAGACTTTTAAGGTCAGCCATGGTAGACGGCGAAAAAAGATTATCCTTGGCGGTATAGGCCACGACAAGGATGTCATTTCCCCCGTAGCGTTCAGAGATCTGCCGGTGATAATAAAGGTCGGCATCGTTTTCCAGCACCAATGAATCGTCCGAAGCATCCAGCTTGAACTTTGGAACCTGCAGAGCAAAGAAAGCAAGTATGCAGGAAACAATAATAAGTGTCAGGACAGGGTGTTCAAGAACAACCCTGTCATATATCCGCAATAAGGTGTTTTTCATATCCAGCTGATATGCTTTAAGATCATGCCGCTAGTTGTTTAAGGAAATACAAAATAATCCTACAATAGCGGGGCAATTAAAGGCATGGGAAAAGAGAGGCGTGAGGGGCATAAAATGGAATTCTCATTTTAAAATTAAGTAATTAAAAGAATGGAGTTGCGGAAATTTATGGAATTCATACTGTCATGACCAGCCCGTATTTCTCACAAGCAATCTGCTGCAACGGCGTGATGCCGCATGTCTGCCGCGTCGGAGTCTCGCAGGCTCGCTTACCTGAACTCGAAAAATATCCTCAACATACTAACAGTTTGCCTCCGGGTATTTTTCTTCGTTCGCCTTGTATCCATACGACCTCCCATCGTTTCGCGACGATCTTTGTGAGAAATGCGGGCTAGTTCGCCGTATCTGATTTTTCAAGCTGTTTTGACATCTTCTCCACAAGGCCGGCAAACTGTTCCTTCCTGATGATGGAATCAAAATCTCTGCGATAATTGGAAATAAGGCTTACATTTTCGATCTTTAAATCATAAACCAGCCATTTACCCTGGTTCTCCTTGAGCCGATAATCTATTAGAATTTCGAGATCCTTATCAATTACCGCAGTATTGATCAGGGCCTTCTTTCCATTTATAAGCTCTTTTTTATAGATAATTTTCTGATTATCGTATGCATCAAGCTTGCCTTTATATCGCTGCTCTATGAGTCTTGTGAACAGACCGACAAATTGGTCCTGCTCTTCAGAGGTAAGGGTGTCCCAGGTTTGCCCCAGAGAACTCCGGGCCATTTCCCGAAAATCAAATATCTCATTGGTGGCATTGTCGATAAGTTGTTTACGTTCGCTTTTTTTATCGGGCTCCTTCAATTCCTGCGACTGCAATATTCTGAGAAGTTCATCCACCGATTTCTGCAGCTGTTCCATAGGGCCCGCAGCTGTTGCCGCAAAGATTCCTGAACCAAAAAGAAGAATCGTTAAAAACATCACGAGAACAACCGGTACCAGCTTATTTTGTTTTATGTATTGAGCCATTTCATTACACCCGAACACCCGGAATCTGATTTATTTTTGTATAAGCCCGTTTCTATACTGTTGGTAGGCATCTTTTACTGCCGCATATGGATCCAGAGCTGTTCCGACAAACAATTCATAATCCCCCAGGGTAAGTGCTGTAGAGTTCACCACTTCAATGGTCCGGAGTCCAATGGTCACATCCCTGTCAACATCAAGAAGTATAAAAGGATGCACATATCCATCCCCAAGCATCCCCAGGGAATCCCTTAAATTGGAGGGGCCCAGGAACGGCCAGTTGATGTAAAATCCGCCTCCTGCTCCGTAATGGGCAAGGGTCTGACCAAAATCCTCGTTTGAAGAACGCAGACCCATAACATCCCCGGCAAAATCGCCGAACCCGATAATGCCCACAGTTGAGTTGAGGGTAAACCGTGCCACCTCTGAGGCAGAACCCCGCACATTGCCCTGCAGCAGGCTGTTTATTGCTCTTGCTGGAGCTTCCAGGTTATCAAAAAAGTTTCTGACAGCAATTTGCACCTCTTCCGGGAAAATACCTGAATAAACCCTGGCAACAGGTTTCAGTACCCAGAAATACAGCTTGTCATTAAAGTGAAAAAAGAAACGGTTAAAGGGTTCAAGGGGGTCGGCCAGGGCATCTGCCTCCTCCCACTCATCTTCCCACTTTTCTTCTTGCCCGGCATCATCTTCAGCACCATTAGGGCCTTCGTCAGCTTTGCCAGAGGATAGAACAGGCTCTGAACCAGCGGACAAATCTGTTTCACCGGCAGCTTGCGTATGGCTCACCGGGAACAACAGGAATAAAATAAACACCGCCTGGAGAATAAAGTTTTTTCCCATGGTTACATTGTGTGGAATCATTGTGCCGGCTGATGCCGTATGGCTTTGACAAAACAGGCCGCAATTATTTCACGGAGTCAGGTATTCTATATGTTCTTTAGCCGTTTGAAGCGCAAGGCTCTTATCTTTTGTAAACAGCCGCCACGTCATTTTTGATGAATGAATGCCGGCTTTCTTGTCTTGACCTGAAGAGAAATACCAATGGCCAAAGAGTTCGACCTTGGAAAATGGATGATTTTCTGTGCAGAGCATCCCGCATGGATTAACCTCTTTAAAAAAGATGGTCTCATCTGGCGCTTCATCAAAAGACATATCCGCAGGCAATACGATTTGAGATACATCACCATTCTCTTTTTCCTTTTCATCCAGCCACTCTGAAATTTTCATTTTGGCTTTTCTCCTTTATAAATCAATAATATAGGATGGCCGCAAGTGATTACAGTTCAAGGGGTATGCCACGTATTCCCCGATACGCGATGACAGAAATCCCACGGCATCGTGTCATTTCCTGCGAAAAAAGTCCATCCGCCGAGGAAGCAAGCTGTTCAAACACTTACAGAGCAAACCTGGGATGTTGAGCAGGTTTTCGCGAGACCATCAATTTTAATAACATCATAAACACCATCACCTTCGTCCCCATTACCTTGCTTGCTCGCTCAGATATTTATTAACCAGTAGGACCGAGGAATCATCGGGGTTTGCGGTTACTTCAAAACCCAAGCCTTTGACGAACTGAAGCATATCCGAGTTATTCTTGAGTACGGACCCATGAATTCGTTTTATCCCGCGCGAGGTTGCATGACTTATTAGCGCTTGCATTAATTTCCCCCCAAGACCACGTTTTTGCCATTCATCAGCAACCACAACCGCAAACTCGCAGCCATTGCCATCCGGATCGATCACGAATCGTGCAACGCCAACTTCTTTTTCATCCTTTTCTCCTTTGTGCAGGATGATCATAATATATGCAGTATATTAGCAAGTGACGTGCCAGATGTGGAAGCACGAGAAACTATGCGAGAAAAGCCATTATTTACAAAGGGATGAAACGGAAAGAGGTGACAGAACAAAAGGCTGACAGGATCGGTATCCCTCTACATGTGGTGGGACCTCAATATGTTGAGGGTGAGCAGGAGGGAATTCTCCTGGGTAGAGATGATCAATTTGAGGTAATCGAGAAAACAACAACGTAATTTTGCTTGCATCTATTCCATGCACTAATCCGGCAAAGCCGGACTCTGTTCAGTACCCCCCTGAGGGGTAAATAAGTGCCTTAACTGCGGTCTGCAACGCCACATTGGCGGAATTGTTTGATTTGTTCCAGAGGCAAATCGTAGCCGGTCAGATGCAGCAAGCTGTAAAGCAACATCGAACCGTGGCCGGCCGACAGGACAAACCGGTCCCGATTGAACCAATGCTGATTGGCCGGATTGTGCCGAAGAAACCGCGTCCACAGCACATAGGCCATCGGCGCCGCGCCGAGGGGCAAGCCGGGATGGCTGCTCTTGGCCTTTTCAATGGCGTCAACGGACAGGAAACGAACCGTATTGATCGCCAGTTGATCCAATTGCGCCGAAGCGGGATTTGCAGCGGTTGTCATGACGATCTCCTTTCCATCGCGGCAGTGTATTCGCCGCGGCGCGCAGCCCGGTTGCACCTGGCTCGATGGAGCAGGGCGTGCTGAGCAGCCGGGACGTTGGCCTCCTCGCCTCGCCAGATTTCCAGAGCCGGTTGCTGGATGGCGCGGGCAAACGAAAACGCCAACGCCCAGGGCAGCCGAGACTTGAATCTAACATTCATGGCATTCAAACGGGCCGAGGCCAGTTCAGCGGATTGGCCGCCAGACAGGAAGGCAATCCCCGGCACAGCTGCGGGGACAGCCCGCAAGAGACACTTCACCGTGGCGTTGGCCACATCAATCACCGCTTCTTGCCTAGGACAGGTCAATCCAGGAAGCACCATGTTGGGCTTCAGGATCATGCCATCCAGCAGCACTCGTTGGGTGCAAAGCTGGTTGAAAACCGTTCGCAGGCATTCCTCCGTTACCTCACAGCAGCGAGCAAGGGTATGCTTGCCGGCCATGAGCACTTCCGGCTCGACGATGGGCACCAGTCCGGCTTCCTGGCATAAGGCGGCATAACGCGCCAGGGCCTGGGCGTTGGCTTCGATGCAACCCCGGCTGGGAATGCCGCCACCCACGGCAATGACCGCGCGCCACTTGGCAAATCGGGCGCCCATTTGAGAATATTCAGCGAGGCGGTCGCGCAAGCCGTCCAGACCTTCGGTTATTTTCTCTCCCGGATGACCTGCCATGTCCTTGGCGCCAGTGTCAACCTTGATGCCGGGAATGATGCCCGCATCAATGATGACTTTGACAAAGGGAGTGCCATTTTTATCCTGCTGGCGGATCGTCTCGTCGTAAAGGATCGCGCCACTGATCGACTCCCCGAGACCGGGCGTGGTCACGATCAACTCCCGCCAAGCGCGCCGGGCCTTCTCGGTCTGGGGAATCCCCAATTTGGCAAATCGTTGGTTGCAGGTTGAATTACTTTCATCCATCGCCAGCAAGCCCTTGTCGTCGGCGACTAAGGCGCTTGCTGTGTCCATAAGTATTTGCGCATTCATTTTTGCTTACCCCACTTCCAATTTCTGATTTCCGGAGTGATTGTCGTAGAGATAAATCTGGCCGACCGAGAGGTGGTTCGCCACACGCCAGTAAGCATCGTCCTTCTCCCTGAGTGCTTTGAGTTTCGTTTGTATTCGTTATTGGTGGCTAGCAGCCTGTTCGAGAAATCGGATACGGTCACAAGATTTATTTGTTTCCCTGTTCCGAACTCCTTTTTTCACCGGCCATGCCAAGTCCAAGAACGCCGCAAACCATCTCGGCTATCATGCGTTCCTCATCCGTGGGAATGACGCGGACAGCCACCCGGCTGGCATTCGCCGAAATTACACTCTCATTCGCCGCGTTTCGCTTTTCTTCGAACTCGATACCGAGAAATCCCAGCCCCTCGCAAATCCGGGCGCGGACCGGAGGCGCATTCTCGCCGATACCGCCGGCGAAGACCAGGGTATCCAGTCCGCTGAGCGCCGCCGCAAAGGAGCCGATCCACTTCTTGACCTGATAGCAAAAGAGCGCCACCGCCTCGGCCGCCCGCACGTCCTCTGTTTCACGGTCGAGCAGGTCACGCATGTCCGAACTGGTCTCGGACACGCCGAGCAGCCCGGACCGGGAATTGACCATCTCATTGAATCCTTTGGCATCGAGGCCCTCGGTGCGGGCCAGATACCAAGGCAGTCCGGGATCGAGATCACCGGAGCGAGTACTCATCATCACCCCGGCGGTTGGGGTAAAACCCATGCTGGTGTCCACTGGTTTGCCGTCGCGCACCGCGGCCAGGCTGGCGCCATTGCCGAGGTGGGCGAGGATGATCCTCCCTTGGGCCGCTTCCGGACCGGCCAGGCGGGCCAGTTCTTCCATGAGAAACGCATAAGACAAGCCGTGAAACCCGTACCGCCGCACACCCTGAGCCTCATAGCGGCGCGGGATCGGCAACAGCCGGGCGACGCGCGGCAGATCATGGTGAAAAGCCGTGTCGAAACAAGCCACTTGGGGCAGGTTGGGAAATCGCCGCTGCAAGGCCTCGATCAACAGGATTTCCGCCGGCAGATGCTCGGGATCAAGGGGACTGAGCCGGTGCAGCTCCTCAACCATTGACCCGGTGATGCGCTGCGGCCTGCTGTATTTGGGCCCGCCATGCACCACCCGATGCCCCACCGCGGCCAACGCCTCTTGCCCGTGGCGTTCCTCGAGCCAATCCATCAGAGCGCCCACCGCCACCGGGTGATCCGGCGCCGGCACTTTCCGCGAAAAGTTGTCCTCCGGGTCTAGGCCTTTAACTCGCAGAGAGGCCTCTGGCGAGCCAATCCGCGCCAGCGCTCCCTGCATAACCCGCCGGGGCGGATCATCAGCCACAAACAGCGCGAACTTGATGCTCGACGAGCCGCCATTGATCGTCAGGATGCGTGGATCAGCCGTTTTCAAGGATGACTCCATCGTCGCATCAGATCACCGCTGCCAGAGGATTCGTGCCTCTTCCAGTGGGATTGCAACACCGTCGTAGCGCGGGATCACGCGCGCCGTATAGTCCGACGCCGGGCGGGCTCCGGGCACGCTGGCGTTATAGGCGTAGCCGTTGATTGCCCCCATCAGTTGTCGCACCTGTTTCATCTCTACCCGCTCCGGCGCGGCGCCGTCCACGCCGTCAGCATAAAGTTCGACTCGCACCGATTCCGGGTCAAGGTCATCGAGATACATTTGCACCTCGAACAGATGCTGCTCGTCATGGGTTTCAATCCTCACTTCTCCGAAGCGCAGCGCGGGCCATTTTTGCTCCAGCGCTTGGCGCCACTCAACCATGGCCACGCCGATAGCGCCTTTATCGGCGGCTCGTGCCAGGTATGCCGAAGCCGCCGGGAGATACTGTTGCTCGGTGTATTCGTGGACCGCGCGGTTGGCGCAAAAACGCGGCGTTAATCGCGCCATGCTTTCGCGCATCCGGTTCACCCAGGCGACCGGAATGCCTTGTTCGTCACGAGTATAGAACTCCGGGATCACCTCGCGTTCGAGCAGGTCATAGAGGGTTTCAGCCTCGATAGCGTCCCAGGCTGGATCGTTGTCATGCTCCAGGCCATCCCCCAACGCCCACCCTATGTCCGGGGCGTAGGCCTCGGCCCACCAGCCGTCCAATTCCGAGAGATTGAGGCCGCCATTGACCAGTACCTTCATGCCGCTGGTTCCACACGCCTCCCAGGGCCGCCGGGGCGTGTTGATCCAGACATCGACTCCCTGCACCAGGGACTCGCTCAAGAGCATGTTGTAGTCACCGAGGAAGATCACATGGCGGCGGGCTTCGGGCCGCTGGATGAACTCCATCCATTGCCGGATGAGGGCCTGCCCCGACAGGTCGGAGGGATGGGCCTTGCCCGCCATGATGAGCTGCACCGGGCGTTGAGGATTCGTTAACAGGCGCAGCAGTCGCTCCGGATCGTGCAGCAGCAGATTGGGTCGTTTGTAGGTGGCGAAGCGACGCGCAAAGCCCAAGGTCAATACGTTGGGATCGAAAAAATGGCCCGCCTCCGCCACCATTTCGGGCGAGGCGCCTGCAGCGGCCAGCTGCCTGGACAAACGATCGCGCACGTAGGTCACAAAAGACTGACTGGCGGCGATGCGAAATTGCCAGAGCCTGGTGTCAGAGACGCGTCGCATGTCCTGTTCCAGGGTAGCCGTTGTCCCAAGCCAGCGGTCCTTGCCGCAGGCCTCCGTCCAGAGATCGTCCGCTGCCGCGGAGTCCCAGGTCGGCATGTGGACGCCGTTCGTGACGTGACCGATGGGCACCTCCGCCACCGGCCAGCGCGGAAAGAGCGGCTCAAAAAGGTGCCGGCTCACCTGCCCGTGCAGGCGGCTGACGCCATTGACCGCGCCGCTGCCGCGAATTGCCAGATAGGCCATGTTGAAATTCTCCGAAGGGTCATCCGGGTTCCGGCGGCCCAGGGCCAACAGGTCGCGGAGCGTGAGGCCGATCTTTTCGGCATAGCCACCGAGGTATTGTTCGATGAGGGGTGGCGCGAACCGATCAAAGCCGTCGGCCACCGCCGTGTGCGTGGTAAACAGGTTGCCTGCTCGCGTGACAGCCAGGGCCACGTCAAAAGGCCGGCCACTTTCCTCCATGAAATTCCGGGCGCGTTCCAGCACGGCGAAGGCCGCATGGCCTTCGTTGAGGTGACAGACTTCCGGCTCGATGCCGAGGGCGCGGAGCAGACGCCACCCGCCGAGCCCGAGCACCAGTTCCTGTTTCAGTCGCAACTCTGGCCCGCCCCCGTACAGCTCGCTGGTAATGCCGCGATGCGCGGGGTAATTCGCCACGTCATTACTGTCCAGCAAGTACAGATGCACACGACCGACCCGAACCTGCCAGGCGCGTAGCCAGACCGAGTAACCAGGGAACGCAATCTCCAGACGTAACCACTCCCCATTTGGTTTACGCAACGGGGTGATCGGCAATTGCCCCGGGTCGTTGTACGGGTAAAGGGCTTGCTGGGCGCCATTCTGGTCGATGACCTGGCGAAAATAGCCCTGCTGGTAGAGCAGCCCCACGCCGACCACGGGCACGCCCAGATCGCTGGCCGCCTTGAGCTGATCGCCGGCCACATTGCCCAGCCCTCCGGAATAAATCGGCAGGGCTTCGCTCAACATGAATTCCATGCTGAAATAGGCGACACAGCGCAGCGGAGATTGCGGGTAGGTTTGCTGAAACCACGCGGGCGCCGCCGCCGCCTGCTTCTTGGACTGCGCCAGGTCATCTATCTTCTTGCGGAAGGCCGGATCGGCAAGGGCGCGCCGGATCTTCTCCCGGGAGACCGTCTGCAGAACATCGCATGGGTGATGGGTCAGGTCCCACAGGACCGGGTCCAACTGCCGCCACACTTCGTCGGTGGCATGATTCCATGACCAGTGCATATCCAGGGCCAGTTCGACCAGGGAATCGAATCCTTCGACGTCCGCGGGGAGAAGACTGTATATGGGATGACTGACAGGTGTTTGTTTGCTCATGGCTTTTCCCGCGGTTTTGGCTTGGACGGAATTCCTGGCTGCCGTGGCGCCGCGGCCAGAGTATCGTTGACAATCGCCTGGGCTTCCTCCTGGATGCGGTGCAAATGCTCAACTCCCCGGAAGCTCTCCGCATAGATCTTGTAGATATCCTCGGTCCCGGACGGTCGCGCCGCGAACCAGCCGTTCTCGGCAACCACCTTCAAGCCGCCGATGGGCGCGTTGTTGCCCGGGGCGCGGGTGAGGATGGCCTGGATTTTTTCGCCTGCCAGTTCAGTGAGCGTAACCTGTTCGGGTGAAAGTTTCGCCAACAGCTTCTTCTGCTCCGGGTTGGCCGGCGCCTCGATGCGGTCGTAAAGCGGTTCTCCGAATTCGCGCGTGAGTTCCCGGTAGAGCTCGCCGGGATCGCGGCCCATCCGGGCGGTGATCTCTGCCGCGAGCAAAGCCGGGATAATACCATCTTTGTCCGTCGTCCAGACGCTGCCATCCAGACGAGTAAAGGCGGCCCCGGCACTTTCTTCGCCACCAAAGCCAAGCGAACCATCGAGCAGGCCATCGACAAACCATTTGAAGCCAACCGGCACCTCATAGAGTTTGCGGCCAAGCTTGGCGGTGACGCGATCAATCATCCGGCTGCTCGCCACCGTCTTGCCGACCGCTGCTTCCTTGCGCCATTGCGGCCGGTGTTGGAAGAGGTAGAAGATGGCGACGGAGAGGTAATGGTTGGGCGGCAGCAATCCCATGCTGCGGGTGACGATTCCGTGCCGGTCATGGTCGGTATCGCAGGCGAAGGAAAGGTCAAAGCGGTCCTTCACCCTATCAATCGTTGCATCGCATAGGGTGAAGATGGGTCCATCCGTATCTGACCATCCCAATCCATTGTCATGAAACGAAAGGTCGGATCGACGGCCTCGTTGACAACAGTGAGGTTCAAGCCGTAGCGTTCGGCAATCGGCTGCCAATAGTGGACCCCGGCGCCGCCGAGCGGATCGACTCCCAGGTTGAGCTTCGCGCCGCGAATGGCGTCCAGATCGAGCACATTGGCGAGATCAGCAATGTACGTATTGAGATAATCGTGCTGGTGGGTGGTGGAGGCGCGAAGCGCTTTCTCGAAAGAAAGCCTTTTCACACCGAGAAGGCCATTTTCGAGAAACTCGTTGGCCTTCGCCTCGATCCAGCAGGTGATAACGGCTTCCGCAGGCCCGCCGTTCGGGGGATTGTATTTGAACCCGCCATCATGGGGCGGATTGTGTGACGGCGTGATGACGATGCCATCGGCAAGCCCGGTCGTGCGGCCGCGGTTGTAGGTAAGAATCGCATGGGAAACGACAGGGGTCGGGGTATATTCGTCCGCTGCCGCGATCATGACTTCCACCCCGTTTGCCGCCAGCACCTCAAGCGCGCTGGCATGCGCCGGCACGGAAAGGGCATGGGTGTCCATGCCGAGAAACAGCGGGCCATCGATTTTCTGCTGCTCACGGTACAGGCAAATGGCCTGACTGATGGCGAGGATATGCCGTTCATTGAAGGCCTTTTCGAAGGAGGAACCTCGATGCCCCGAGGTGCCGAAGGCAACCTGCTGGCCCGGCACTGAAGGGTCGGGCGTCTCGGTATAATAGGCAGTGACGAGTCTGGGTACGTTCACCAGCATCGGTGCCTCGGCCGGCTTTCCTGCAACAGGACTTATTGTCATGGCTTTCTCAATCAGTAAGTTCACCCCGCGCATCATTCATGCTGGCATGGCCAACCATCTAAGCGTTCTTCTTTGCGCCCGCATTCGCCGGCTCTTCCGGCGCTTGTTTCGGCTGCCAACGTTCCTGCAACGCGGGCATGTTTTTGCTGTGCGTGAGGATCACCACCTCGTCACCCAGGCGGAATGTTGTTTCTTCATCGGCATGTGCAAACTTGCCATCCCGGTAATAGCAGATGACCCTGGCGCCGGCGGGCAATTTCATATCCCTGGCCGCGACCGCGTCCTCCTCTTTTACAATCAAGGTAAAAAAGCGGGCCTCGTCCTTGATGATCGTGGAAAGCTCGACGTTTTCGCCGCCCCTGACCATGTCTTCCAGATAACGACTGATGGTGCGGGAGGGGATAATCGTGTCCTTCAGCCCCAGTTCATGGCAGATGCCCTCGAACTGCGGATCGCCGATGCTCGTCACGATGCGGCTGAAACCGAGGGTTCGGCCGACCAGACTGGCAATGACGTTCGCCTGGTCGTTGTCGGCAAGACAAAACAGGAAATCGGTCTGCCCGGGATTGACTTCGCGCAAAATGTTCGGCTGGCTGCCATCGCCCAGCAGGAAGCTGCAGTCCATCTCTTCGGACAATGCATCGATCCTGGCCTTGTCAGTCTCGATGATGACGACATCATGATTCTTTTTGATGAGCGCCCTGGCTGTTTCAATACTCACTTTTCCGGCTCCGACAAAAACAATTCTCATGTTCCCTCCATTCTTCTGCCAAACCACGTCCCTGGATAGAGCACCACCAGCCAGGCGATGATTTCAAGTCTTCCCGCCAGCATGTCAATACACAAAATCCCCTTGAGCAGGGCGGGCAACGTTGCACTGGTCAGCCCGACGGAAAGCCCCGCCGTTGCCGTTGCCGACACCACTTCGAACAAGGAGTCGAGGGAACTGTACCCCATTGCCACAAACGGCAGCCAGGACAGCGCGATGACGGCAACGAACAGCAAGATGAGCAGCAGGGCCGCGTGGATTTCTTCGCCCTGCAGGCGGCGGCCGGCCAGCCGGGGCTCGATGACGGCGTGTTTCGGCAGGCAGCTCCGCAGCAGGATCAGCCGCAGCACGCTCGCTGCGATCAACAATCGCAACAACTTGAAGCCGCCGGCGGTCGATCCGGTGCCGCCGCCCACCAGCATCGAAAAAATCAGGATCAGCTTCGAACCCGGATCAAGCTGCCCGCACGGCATCGAGGCAAAACCCGCGGTGCTCTGCGCGGATACGGCGAGCAGGGGCGCGTGATGGAGGACCTGGGGCCACGCCATGCCGGCGTTCAGTCGCATGGCAACTCCCACCGCCAGGGCAACGACCAGGGCAGCGATGACCACGGCCTGGATCTGCAGAAAGTCCACGGCAACGCGCCGCTTCTCCTTGAACATTCGGTACCAGAAGGTCAGCGGTATCGCACCGGCGAGGCAGAGCAAGGTAATCCACACCTGGGCGGGCCAGTCTAACGTCGCGAGGCTGCCGTCATGCGGGGCAAAGCTCCCGGTTGAGACCGCCGCAAACGTGTACAGCACCGCCTCGAAAAAACCAACCCCCACCGCCAGGGAACCAATGATACCCAGGGCGGTCAATACGCCATAGACTTTCAGGACTTGCCGCGCATGGGCCCGGGTGCCGCCGACCAGATCGTCGCTTTCGGTATCGGTGACAGCCAGGCCCTTCGCCACCAGACCCTGTTGCATCACGAGCGCCAGTGAAAATACCACAATGCCCAGCCCCCCGTACCACTGCATCCAGGCCCGGGCGAAAAGAAAGGTCGGCGGCACGCCAGCAAGCGTTGCCTTCGTGGATAGGCCCGTGGTCGTCACACCGGAGACGGCTTCGAAGAGGGCATCAAGAAAGCCCAACCCCGAGGCCATCATCGGGTAGGACATCACCAGCGGCGTGAAGAGAAACATCAGCGCCACCAGCACCATGCCTTCATTGGCCTGCACCCCGGCAGGAGCCCGCAGCCGGGCCAGGCCGGCCCCCAAGGCGGCGAGCCCGCCGGTCACCATGCCATACCGCAGGCTGATAGAGGTGTCGCCAAAGATCACCGACATCGCCAACGGCACCAGGGTCAGTGCGGCGAGCACCAGGCACAGTTGTCCGAAATACTTGCAGACCACACGGAACCGGACAGCGTACCTGAGTTCGGCTGCCTGTTTAGCCACCAACGGCCTCCTTCACGCTCAACGATTCGTACCCGGCAATGACCTCGAACAATTCTTCATCAATGGTGCTCTGCCGCAGGCGATGGAAGGTCCGGTTCAGGTCCTCCAGCAGTTCGTCGATGTTTTTCTCGGCGCGCTGCATTGCCGCCAGACGGCTGGCGTTCTCGCTGGCCAGCGACTCGGCGCAGGCCTTGAACAGAGAAACAAAAAGATATTCGCGGATGAGTGCCTGCAGGGTCGCTTCGCCATCCACCAGGATCTCGGGCAGGTTACTGGTTGGCCAGCGGACTTCGGTGAATTCGCGGCGCCATTTTTCGTCAAGCGGCAGCAACCGCTGACTGACGGGCTCATAAATCGAACCGGACATGGGGCGGTTGTGAAAAAGGAAAACCTGTCCGACCTCGCCCTTTTGTTGAGGCCCTTCGAACTCGGTGAGGATCCGACCGATGAGCGGCGTGATAGCGGTAACCGAATTCGGCACCGCGAACACGCCCTGCGGCGGAAGACCAGCATCCTGCAGGCGCGAGTGAAGACGCTCGCCAACCGCCCATATTTTTTTCTCTCCCGGCAGGGCGCCAAGTGCATCCACGGTGAAATCGGTCAGCTCCTCATTGAATTTGCCGACCAGGCCCTGGTCCGAACCGAAAACAACGGCGCCAACCGTTTTTTTCCCCATTCGTTCCTGCCCCTCCGGGTCGACGGCCAGGGATGGCCTAGTGCCGGGCGAGCCAGGGATGGCGGAAGCCCGGTCGACGGCCAGGGATGGCCTAGTGCCGGGCGAGCCATGGAGGGCGGAAGCCCGGCCGACGGCCAGGGATGGCCTAGTGCCGGGCGAGCCAGGGAGGGCTGAAGCCCTGTCTTGCCGGAAGAAGGCAGCTAAGCCCAATTGCACAGTGCGATGGTAATCCGCCAGGGAGCGTACCGCGTTCTCATACTGGCCAATATTTGACGCGGCCAGGGCCTTCATGGTCCGGACCACGGATCCGAGTTTTCCAGCGCCATCCATCTTGCGGCGTAAATTTCCCAGCGTCTCGCTCATGGTTCTTTTTGAGAGCCTGCTTGAAATGGCTTCAGTGCCTTGCCGGCGACCTGCAGAACTGCGTCGCGGTCCTCATCCGTCAACTTGTCGGCCGATATAAAACGGCGGCGAACTTCCTCGGGAATTGCAGCGGCGGCTGCGCGCAGGGCTCCTTCGGCGTCAGGCATCCTGTCGAGGGGTACGGGGTCCAGAAGCCCGGCGAGCAAGGCCAGCAGCACGGTGATTTGCTCTGGCACGGATACCGGGGCGAATTCCGGCTGTTTAAGACAGGCGCGGATGCGCTGCCCATGGGAGATGATTTTGCGGGTATGTTCGTCAAGCCGGGCCCCGAACCGGGCAAAGGTTTCCAACTCCTCGAACTGTGCGTAATCAAGTTTGAGGGTCCCGGCCACGGCGCGGTATGCAGCCAGTTGCGCCTTGCCGCCGACTCGCGAAACCGATTTGCCGACATCAACGGCGGGCAGGACACCCAGCTCGAACAAAGTCGGCGAGAGATAAATCTGCCCGTCGGTAATGGAAATGAGATTGGTTGGAATGTAGGCGGCGATATTCTGTGCCTCGGTCTCGATGATCGGCAGCGCGGTGAGCGAGCCGCCGCCAAGTTCGGCGCGCAAATGCGTTGCCCGCTCCAGGAGCCGCGAATGGATGTAGAAGATGTCGCCGGGAAAGGCTTCGCGGCCAGGGGGGCGACGCAGCAGCAGGGAGAGTTCGCGGTAGGATCGGGCGTGGTGGGTGAGATCGTCATAAACGATGAGCACGTCGCGGCCCTGCTCCATGAAAAACTCGGCAATGCTGGTAGCGACGTACGGCGCGATATAGGTGAGGCCCGGCGGATCGTTGCCCTCGGTGACAACGACGATGGTGTACTCCATGGCGCCTTTTTCGCCCAGATCGGCAACAACCTTGGCCACGGCCGAGGCCCGCTGGCCGATGGCGCAATAGACGCAAACCATGTTCCGGTCGCGCTGGTTCAGGATGGTGTCGATGGCAATGGCGGTCTTGCCGGTTTGCCGGTCGCCGAGAATCAACTCGCGTTGGCCGCGGCCGATGGGAATCAGCGCATCGATGACTTTGATCCCGGTCTGCAGCGGCATGGTGACCGGCGCGCGGTCCATGATGGGCGTTGCATCCCGTTCGATGGGCAAACGCTGGGCGACGGCCAGGGATGGCCTAGTGCCGGGCGAGCCAGGGAGGGCGGAAGTCCGGCCGTAGGCCACCGGGCCGTTGTCATCGAGCGGCCGACCGAGCGGGTCGATGACGCGCCCCAGCAAGCCATCGCCCACGGCCACATCCATGACCCGGCCCGTACGTTCAACTTCATCTCCCGTGTGCAGGTGCTGGTATTCGCCCAGCAGCACGACGCCGATATCGTCCTCATCAATATTGAAGGCGATGCCGAGCACCTCGCCGGGGAACTTCACCAGCTCCTCGAAGCCCACGCCGGGCAGACCGGCAACCCTGGCAATGCCGGTGGAGACGGTCATGATGGCGCCCACCTCCCGCGGCCGCAGTTGGGGCGTGAAGGCTTCCCGCGCCTGATGTATTCCGGCAAAGGCGCGGTCGAAAACATTTCGGAGGTCCTCTGGTTGCATGTTCATTGGTCGTAACTCAATGCCGTTAACGTAAGGTCTGTGAGGTGTTAAAAGAGAATATCGAATGTCGAACAAGGAATGTCGAATTTCGAAGTTTTTTTACTTCTACGGTTCGAAATTCCTTGTTCGACATTCTGCGGTTCGTTTTTCGCAATGGCTAGTTACCTGAGTGGTTACCATTGGCTCTTGGCTACAGTTTATCTTTCCCTTTCAGCAAGCAGCCCGTCGACGCCATGTTTCAGCGATACCAGATAATCCGCGATGCTCCACGCCAGCTTGTGTCCATTCGTGGTCAGCTCGATGCCGGCGATCAGGTCTGGCGAGGTCTCGAAACGGATCGGCGTTTCCAGGTCCAGAGTTTCCCGGATCGCATCTTCAACCGCGGCACTTTGCGTTGAAGAGAGCTCAAAGGTGGTGCGAACGGTCACGGGGCTCACCGACGCCTTGAGTCCCGTGGTCAGCAGTGCCTTTTCCGCCGCGGCCAATTCGCTTAACCGGCGGACAAAGACGGCAACCATGCGCTCTTCCAGATTCGCCCCGGCGAGATCCGTCAGCGTCTTGCGGGCGATGGCAAATACCTCCTGCCGGGTCCGGCGGCTGATCTCCTGCCATAAGTTATGCTCATCATTTCGAAGCGTTTCCTGCCGTTTGGCAAGCAAGGCCGCGGCGGCCTGGCGCGCTTCGTCGAGGAGTTTTTCTCGTTCGGCCTGTGCCTCGTCCGTTGCTTTGCTGAAGAGCGCCTTACGTTGTTGGTCAAACTCCTCGTTTTTGTGTTGAAATTCGTTGCGTTCCTGCAGGGCTTCGGCCTTTTTCGCGTCGGCGTCCGCCAGTTCCGTGGCGATGCGCTTTTCCCGCGCGTCGATGGCGTTGAGAATCGGTTTGTACAGGAAGCGTTTCAGCAACCAAACCAGAATGAGAAAGTTGAGGGCCTGGGCTCCGACCGTGAACCAATCGATGAGCATGATTTTACTTCCCCGCCGCCTGGGCGATGACGTGGTTCCAGAACGGGTTGGCGAAGATGAGAATCATCGACACGACAAAGCAGTAGATGGCCGTGGATTCGATCATTGCCAGCCCCACGAACAGCGTCCGGGTGATGGTGGCGGAGGCATCGGGCTGCTGGGCCAGCGAACTCAGCGCCGTCGCCACTGCCTTCCCTTCCGCCAGCGCCGGCCCCATGGTGCCGAAACCGGTGGTGATGCCGGCGATAACAATTGATGCCACCGCGATAACTGTCATGCTATCCATAGGAACTCCTTTTGTTAGGTTGTTTAGTCTGTAGCGCCGCACGCCGCGCGCGGCGCTACAGACTATCCATCTGAGTCCGGCTCAGGCCTGGGCGTTTTAACGCGCGCTGCGGCCGCGATGTAAACCGCAGCCAGAATACTGAAGATGTAGGCCTGCACCATGCCGGTGAGCAGACCGAGCATCGCCATGACGATCGGAAAAAGGAAAGGGGTGATGGTGAGCAGGATGCCGATGATCATCGTCCCGCTCATCATGTTGCCGAACAGTCGTACCGCCAACGCCAGCGTCCGTGAGATTTCGCTGATGATATTAAACGGCAGCATGATGAAGGTCGGCTCCATATAGGACTTGAAGTAGCTGCCAACGCCCTGCTCCTCGATGCCGAAGAGCGGCACGGCCACAAACACGCACAGGGCGAGGGCCGCCGTGGTCGAGAGCGAGCCGGTCGGCGGCTCGTAACCGGGAATAACGGTGCTGAGGCTGGCGCTGGCGACAAACAGGAAGAGGGTGCCCAGAAAACCGAGATATTTCCGTGGCTGAGGCAAACCAACTTCTTCAATTTGCTTTTCGATGCCGGTGACGACAATTTCCAGCAGGTTCTGCCAGCGGGAACGGTTCAGGTCCCGGGAAAGTTTGTGCGTGATGCGTATTGAACCGGCAGTCAGCACCAGCATCAGTCCCCAGGTGAACACGACCGTGGCGTTCAGTTTAATAAAACCGTGTTGCCAGAAGATGATCTCGTCGGGACTAAGCCGCATGGCCGACCTCTTTCGCTTGCGGGTTCCGGTGTTCGGCCGGCGGGCCGAAAAGTCGGGTGACGATCTGGCGGGCCATGGCAAATCCAAGCAGGCATAGCAGCAACCGCTGCCAATGTCCATTGGCGATAACATAAAATCCGGCCAGGGCAAGAATCGTTCGCAACAGCAGACTGCCGAAGAACCAGCGGGCCGGCTGCTGTGACGACAGGCCCTTCCGGACTGTCCACCAGAGGCCGCCGAAGAACATTGCACCGAGCAGTCCTCCCGCCAACCATGCCAGCACCAGGGGTATTGTTTCATGCATCGTTATCCTCCTGTTCATCGCGCATTGCCTTGTCTTCCTTATCCACCCAGTGCCAGGCATTGAAACAGCCGATGGCGAGCCCGGCCACCAGAAGCGCCAGGGTCCAGGAGTGGTTGCCCGGATGGTGCTTGTCCAGCCAGAGGCCAAGTGCCGCACCGAGCAGCGTCGGAATCGCCACCGACCAGCCGATAAGCCCCATCATGCCGAGGCCGAACCAGACACCCGCCGAGGAATTGCGCCGCGCCTTGAGTTTGCGCGCCGCCTTGGCACCTACCTGGTGGCCGAACGTGGTCCGGCCTTTCGTGGTTTTTGGCGTTTCATCCATGATGAAACTCTATGAGACGGCGGATGAGACCACTTTCCATTTTCGCCAGCACCGAGCGGACGCTCTGCTCCCGTTCGTCGAGGTTCAGGAACTCCTGCTCCACCGCCTCGCGCAGTTGGCCGAGGTCCATGCCGCCGATGGCGTTGCGCACGGAGACCAGCACCTCCAGGCCGGCCTTGACCAGCACGCCCTCATCAACGGCGATAAATTCTTCGCCTGCCGTTTTGGTTACAAAGGTCAGAATTCCGGGTGCCAGCGGCGCCACGCAATCGAGCCGGCGAGGCAGGAGCCCGAAAGCACCCCTGTGCGTTTCCGCGACAATGCGCATGACGTCCTCCTTTTCCGTAAAGACCCGAAACGGCAGCAGCACCTTAAGCTTCATGAATGGTCGTGCCATCCCCGTTCTCCTGTTGCGGCCGGGTTTCAGGCTGTACCGCAGGCCGGTCGGCTTTTGCCTCTTCGATCGATCCGATCATGTACAGGGCGCTCTCCGGGATGTCCTTGAACTCGTCGCGCAGGATTCGTTCGCAACCGTCGAGCGCGTCCTTGAGAGGGACGAGTTTTCCCTTGATGCCGGTGAACTGTTCGGTGGCGAAAAACGGCTGGGTGAGGAAACGCTCCAGCCGCCGGGCGCGGTAAACCACGTTGCGGTCGTCCGGCGATAACTGCTCCAGGCCGAGCATGGCGATGATATCCTTGAGTTCGGCGTATTGCGCGAATGTCCGCCTGATTTCGCGGGCCACGCTGTAATGGTGCTCGCCGACCGTGCTCGGCATGGCCATTTTTGAATTCGACTGGAGAGGATCGATGGCGGGGTAGAGCCCTTCGCCGGCGAGTTTGCGGGACAAAACGATGGATGCGGAAAGGTGTGAGAAGGTATGAACCGCCGCCGGGTCGGTGAAATCGTCGGCCGGCACATACACCGCCTGGATGGAGGTGATGGCGCCGCTGTCCGTGTTGGCGATGCGCTCCTCCAGGCTCGACAGCTCCGTGCCCATGGTCGGCTGGTAGCCCAGGCGCGACGGCATCTGCCCCATGAGGCCGGAGACCTCGGAGCCGGCCTGGATAAAGCGGAAAATGTTGTCAATGAGCAGCAGCACATCGCGATGCTCGTCGTCGCGAAAATATTCAGCCATGGTGAGCGCCGCGTGCCCCACGCGGAAACGGCTGCCTGGCGGCTCGTTCATCTGACTGAACACCATGACCATGTTCGGCAGAACACCAGCTTCCGACATGTCGCGGTAAAGCTCCTCGCCCTCGCGACACCGTTCGCCGATGCCGCAGAAGATACTGACGCCCTCGTGATGAGCGACCATGTTGTGAATCATCTCGGTGAGCAGCACTGTTTTGCCGACCCCGGCACCACCGAAGAGGCCGGCCTTGCCGCCGCGTTCAAGCGGCGCCAGCACATCGATGACCTTGATGCCTGTTTCAAATATCTCGGACTTGGTGGAGCGTCGCGCCAGAGGCGGCGGCGACCGATGCACACCACGCAATTCCATACCCGCAAGAAGGGGCTCGCCGCGATCAATGGTATTTCCAAACACATCGAACATGCGCGAGAGAATTTCCCTGCCCACCGGAATCCGCAAAGGCCCACCCGTATCTTCCACAGCCATGCCGCGGGCCAGACCTTGCGTGGGCGTCAGGGCAATGCCGCGCACCCGGTGCCTGTCGAGCTGCGACAGCACCTCGATGGCGATCCGGCCCTCCGAGCCGGCGCGCAGCAGCGAGTAGATGGGCGGCAGACAATTTTCAAAACGCACGTCCACCACGCTGCCCCGAACCGCGACAATCATGCCTGGATTTGCAGGGCAGGTACTATTTTTCAAGCCTGCTTCCATTCATCCACCGCTACCAGAATTATGATTTCAGATCCTTTTTCAGCCGGTCGAATTCGTCTTTGTTGATTTCGCCTTCGGAGTCGGTTTTTGATTTCTCGTAAAAAATTATTGCACCTGGTTCCTCAAGAAGGCTCATCGCCCCCCGCAGCACCTTGAACCCATCGGACTTGCAATGGATTTCAAAGTCCTTTCGGGTCTCCCATTCTTCAAGCAGGCAGAGGATATTGTCATCCCCTGTGCCCTGAAAGAAATCACAACGCCCGCAGCCCGTTTCCGTCCTGATGGGGCCGAGCAGCGAGGTAATCGTCTGGGACAGTTCCTTCCTTTTCATGGACGGAACCTTCATATGCATAATGACCAGGATCATAGGAAGAAAGCGAAGCAAGTGGTGTGCCGAAAACCAAAAAAAGACAAAAACTTGTTGGATAATAGACTGTTAATAAAGTATGGAGTGAAGCGGTGAGAGTAGAAAGGAAGGCTGACAGGAGCTATCAGGCCTCAATATGTGGTGGACCCTCATGATATTGAGGGATGGGTGTTTTGAAAAATTATTCTGCTTTCCGGCGGGCGGCATTCCTGGGCGCCGGGCGCCGTTTTCGTGCTCGATGTTCAAGGGCCGCATTCAATGTATTGATTGCCGCCTCGGTTTTCTTGAGCGCGGTAATATCGTCAAAGGTGATCACCACCCCGTCGATCACATTGTTCACCGTGCGATAGGGCCGAATCCGCATTCGGTAGAAGGCGCCGTCCTTACTCCGCACCTCCTTTTCCTTTGTTCCAAGGTTCTGCAGCACGTCGAACGCATCCTCCGTCAGGTCCGTGTCAATCAAGGCGGTCGCAAAATGTTTGATGGGGCGGCCCGAATCGGTGGCTGACAAGGGGATGATCTCCACGGCTTTTGGCGTGAACCTTCTGACGCATAGTTCGAGATTGAGGAAAATAGTGGCGATCTGGGTACTGTCCAGCAGATTTTTCATGTCATCATTGGTCGTGGACCACTCGTCGATGCGGCTCTGCAACTCAGCATTGACCGTGGCGGCTTCCTCGTTCAGGGATTGCAGTTCCTCCTTGGAGGTTTCCAACTCTTCATTGGTGCTCTGCAACTCCTCGTTGGCGGATTGCAACTCTTCGTTGGAGGTTTCCAGCTCTTCGATGGTGAGTTGCAGACTTTCCCTGGAGCGCCGCAACTCCTGTTCGAGCCTCTCGACGTCGGTGTTCTTTGGCCGCGCCATTGTCTTTTTTGTGGCCTTGTTCCTGCTGGCGGGCGGCTCGTTTTCCTTAAAAATGACCATCATCAGGCCGCGCAAGGCTCTGGGCTCCAGAATCGGTTTCACGGTCAAATCAATGGAGATATGGCTGTCGTTGTGCTCGATGGCTACCCTTTTACGAACACATTCCTGCTGGTTGGTCACGACTTCGCGGATTGCGGCTGCCAGGTCCATCTTGAGTCCCGGCCGCGCCATCTCCAGGATATTGACGCTGACTTTTCCGCTGGCCGGTTCCAGGTACCTGCCGGTGCGGCCATGCAGATAGATGATGTTGTTCGTCTCGTCGATAACAACACAGGGAGGGGCGTCGACCTGTCTGAGAATCGATTCAACCAACTGGAAGGCGCTCAGCTCTTCCGCCCTTCTGATCGATTCGGGCTGAACCGGTCGCGCGTGCGCCGCCATTGCGGGAGCCGGGGGAAATTTTACCCCAGGCTGGGCGGCAGTCGGCCCGATGTTACGCCGGTAAATTTTCCATTTCTTGTCCAGCCTGACAAAGAGTTCATGGCCCTGGCCGATGGACTCCGAGGAGCCGAGAAAAAGAATGCCATCCGGCTTCAGACTATAGTGGAAAACAGGTATGAGCCTCTTCTGCAATTCCGGGCCGAGGTAAATCATGAGATTACGGCAGCTGAGCAGGTCGAGCTTGGTAAACGGCGGGTCCCTGATAACACTCTGTACGGCAAAAACCAGCATTTCGCGGATCGATTTGTTAACCCGGTACTGATTATCCTCCTTGGAGAACCAGCGTTTCAGGCGTGCCGCGCTTACATCCCCGGCGATGCTGGCCGGAAAGATTCCGGTTCGAGCCGCATTGACGGCATTCTCGTCAATATCGGTGCTGAATATCTGAACGTTGATGTTGCGATTCAGATCCTCCATGACCTCCTGGAGGAGGATGGCAATGGAATAGGCCTCCTCGCCGCTGCTGCAGCCGGCAACCCAGACGCGCATGGTATAGCCGTCCGCCTTACCTGCCAGCAGTTCGGGCATGATTTTTTCTCGGAGTACCTCAAAAGCCTTGGCGTCGCGGAAAAAATTGGTCACCCCGATCAGCAGTTCCTGGAAGAGGATGTCGAGTTCAACCTCGCTTTTCTGGAGATAGAGGACATAATCCTCTACCGTATCGATCTGATGGACGTGCATTCTCCTTTCGATGCGCCGCAGGATCGTGTTTTTTTTGTAGAGGGAAAAATCGTGCCCGGTACGGGTACGCAGGAGGATACAGATTTTCTGCAGATTGTCGGGCATTCTCCCGTCATCGGCCAGCACCGTTGCCGTGGTTGGCTGGACCACGTGTCGGAGGTATTTGATCAGTTGTCCCGGCATTTCGGCGGGCGGCAGGATATAATCGGCAACTCCCGTGGCAATGGCGTTTCTCGGCATGCCGTCATACTTGGCGGATTGCTCGTCCTGTACCATCACCATGCCGGCCTCGCCCTTGATAGCTTTGACCCCCAGGGTGCCGTCGCTGCCGGTGCCGGAGAGAATGATAGCCACCGCATTTGGTCCCTGGTCCCGGGCCAGGGACCGGAGAAAGCGGTCAATCGGCAGATTGGCGCCGCGGGGCCGGCGCAACTCCATGAGCTGCAAGGTGCTGTTCAGGAGGGCGAGATCCTGATTGGGCGGGACGACATACACCGTGTTCGGTTCCAGCCGCATGCCGTCCTTGATCTGCAGGACCTGCATCCTGGTGCGCTTCTGGATCAGTTCGGGCATGATACTGATATGGGTTGGATCGAGATGAGGGACCAGAATAAAGGCAAGGCCCGCGTCAGCCGGCATGGCGGTAAAAAATGCCTCAAAGGCCTCCAGGCCGCCGGCCGAGGCGCCTATGCCGATAATCGGCAGTGTCGTCCGGGGCCGGGAGGTGCCTTCGGCATCGGGCGGCAGGGCCTTGGCTCCGGCTGTATCTTTCCGGGGCGCCGCCTTCCTTGTCCCGGCAGCCGTCCCGGAGGTATCGGTCTTGATTTTTTTCTCTTTTCTGGTGGTCATGGTTCAACTCCGGCAACTATTTTCCCAAGGGACTTTTTAAAATCTTTCTCTCGATACGGCTTCTGGAGTGCATCAAGAAAACCATGCTCACGGTACTGCAACATAACCGGATCATTTGCATAGCCGCTGGCCACAATGGCTCTCACCCCCGGGTCGAGTTTCTTCAGACGCTTGATGGTTTCCGCACCCCCCAGACCTCCCTTGATGGTTAGATCAAGAATAACAGCTCCAAACGGCAAACCTGCTTGTTGGGCCTGCTTAAATTTTTGTATGGCTTCTTCTCCGTCGCCTGCCGTCTCGACTTCATAGCCCGCTCCTTCGAGCATACGGCCGGCCAGTTCTCTGAGCATCCGCTCATCGTCCATGACCAGGATTTTTGTATTGGCAAGAAGGGACAGCCGAGGCTTCTCGTCATGCGTAACCACCGGCTTATCACTTGCCGGCAGACAGATTGTAAGCGTCGTGCCGCTGTCCGGCCGGGAGGCGACATCAATGGACCCGCCATGTTTCTTGATTATGGAATGGGCAATCGTCAGGCCCAGGCCCAGGCCTTTTTTCGGCCCCGGCTGTTTTGTTGAAAAATATGGATCAAATACCCGGGTAAGAATATCTTCCGGTATGCTTCCCCCTTGGTCGGTGATTGAAACCCTAATATACCTCGCATCCCGGCCGGCCGGAATTTTCCGGATTTTTCCAGAAACCGGCTCGACATTTTCAGCGCCAATCCGCACCACGCCTCCTTGCGGCATGGCCTCCTTGGCGTTGGTGAGCACATTGCCGACAGCCAGGATCATCTGCCCGGCATCAACCTCGACAGGCCACAAACCGGCCGGCAGAGAATATTCCGGCTTCACATTGGAGCCGGCAAGAGAGAGACTCGCCGCGTCGGCAAGTAATGCCTCCAGGGAGGAGATTTTTTTTACTGGTCCGCCGCCTGATGAGAAGGTCAGAAACTTTTTTGCCAGGTCCGCGGCACTGAGACACGCATCTTTCGCAATCCGCAGTCTTTCGGAAACAGACAGGCCGGACGACATATCTTTCTCGGCCAGCTCAATATTCCCCATGATCACCGCGAGAAGGTTGTTGAAGTCATGGGCAATGCCGCCGGCCAACTGAGCCGTTGCTTCAAGCTTTTCAACATTGAGGATTTCAGCTTCCAGCCGCTTTGTTTCCGTGATGTCCTGCAGGGCTATACGTACGCGGATACCGTTGGTATCATTTTGTGCCATGGGAACACATTCCAGCCTGGCCCAGAACCAATTGCCATCCTTTCTCCGAATCCGCAGTTCGCACACCTTCCGGCTCTTCAGATCAATAAGTTCTCTGAAGTGTTTGTAGCAGATGTCCTGATCCTCAGGGACTATGAAGTTTGAGAAGGGTTGGTCGAAGAGCGTATTCCTTGCCGCGCCCAGCAGGTCGGCCAGGGTCAGATTGACTTCCACGATCAGATTCGTATCACTTACCGTGAGATAGCCGACCGGCGCAAAATCATAGAGATCGACATACCGGTCGCGGGTGTCCACGAGTTCTTGCTGAACTTGGCGAAGTTCCTCGTTCTGCACTTCCAGTTCGATCTGGTGGGTACGGAGTTCATGAACCACCCGCCGGAGTTCCGTGTCGGAATCCTTTCTCGATGAGGATATCTCGGAGTCAATCCTCTCTTCCGCTTTCTTGCGTAAGTCATCAAGCTGCCGTTTGTCCATAATTTCCAGCCTACACTTTTATTTCATAAGAATACATATGGCTTTCGACAAAAGAGCATGCTGGCCGGAACGGGTTCGATGAACGAATCCATGTGGCTATACGGCATGCTGTTCCCGGAACGCACTCCTGCCCGCATCCCTGATCAATTTAGTACCTTAGAAATAATATTCTGCGCGTTTTTGGCAGAAAATTATTTCGTGAAGGTACTTATCCCGTTTATCGGGGTTAGGCAAAAGGCATGCCAACGAATATAAAAACGGGCCGGAATTTTGATGAAGCCTTTAAAAGCACTGCAATGAGAGAAAGCGGAGAAATCAGGAAAGGGGGATGAGGGAAGCGGTTTAACCTCAACATACGGTGGACCCTCACAATATTGAGGGCAGAAGAAAGGGCAACCGGGGATTAATCCGAAGAGCTGCTCGCCGGGCGCTCTATCCCGAGTTTCTTCATTCTTGCCCGCAGGGTGCTGGGATGCAGACCCAGGATTCTGGCAGCTCCATCCTTGCCCTCAATGCGCCACTCGGTTTCCGAGAGTGCCTTCATGATGAGATTCCGCTCCATCTCTTTCAAGGTTCCTCCGTCGGAAGAAAAGGAGGGCGATGGGATACAGAGGTTTTCCGCGAGTTGCAATCCCGGGCCGGGGCAGAGAATCACGGCCCGTTCGATGATGCTTTCCAGTTCCCTGACGTTCCCGGGCCACGGATACATCTGCAATGCCTGCATCGTCTCCTTTGGGATGGACGTAATCTGTTTTCCCATTTTCCGGCTATATCGTTCCACAAAGGCCTGGACCATGAGCGGGATGTCTTCTGTCCGCTGCCGCAATGGCGGGACCGTGATGGGAAAGACGTTCAACCGATAGTAAAGATCCTTCCGGAATCTGCCGTGCAGGATTTCCTCTTCGAGGTTCCGGTTGGTCGTTGCCACAATGCGGACATCGACATTGATGGTCTTTGACGAACCCAACCGCTCAAACGTGCCATGCTGGATCACCCGGAGCAGCTTGGCCTGCATTTCAAGCGGCAGTTCTCCTATTTCGTCCAGGCACAGGGTTGAGCCGTCAGCAATCTCGAACCGGCCTATCTGGCGGGTCTCGGCCCCGGTAAAAGCCCCTTTTTCGCGGCCGAATAATTCGCTCTCCAGCAAATTGGGGGGGAGGGCGGCGCA
>Ga0208863_1000147_pt1 | contig 86740 bp, 68 predicted proteins | sample RifOxyD3_FD_184040 | JGI IMG/M metagenome (GOLD analysis project Ga0208863, IMG submission 184040) | Soil microbial communities from Rifle, Colorado - Rifle Oxygen_injection D3 (SPAdes) | ecosystem: Environmental > Terrestrial > Deep subsurface > Rock core/Sediment | place: Rifle, Colorado... | reverse complement strand
CCCCGCCGTTTCCCGACGAAACTATCGACTGACCCACAGTCTTTCAGGCACTCTTCTTCTGCAGCCCGTACTTCTTCATCTTGTACTGCAGCAGACTCTTGGTGATTCCCAGCCGTTCCGCGGCCCGGGTCTGGACACCGGAGGCATTCTCCAGGGCGCGGCGCACCATCCTCTCTTCAATGCTGTCCAGCACGTCGGATAACGCGGCATCCGGCGGGATAAGACGCTCGATATCGATCTCCGGCCCCAGGCGGACCTGGGCCGGCCGGCCACCGCTGTCCGGCTGAACATCCTCCGGCTCGATCCGGTTGCCGCTGCAGAGGATGGCGGCCCGCTCGATGGTGTTTTCAAGCTCGCGGATGTTTCCTTCCCAGGGCAGGGTCATGAGAAAACGCAGGGCCTCGGCGGAAATCTCCAGGTTGGGCCGATCCAAGAGTTTGGCGAACTTGGCGATAAAATGGGCGGTGAGCACCGGGATGTCGTCGATTCGTTCCCGCAGCGGCGGCAGATGGATGTGCACCACGTTCAGCCGGTAGTATAGGTCCTCCCGAAAACGGCCCTTCTCCACTTCGTCGCGCACCTCCCGGTTGGTGGCGGTAATTATCCGGACATCGACGCTGAGCAACCGACTGCCGCCGACCCGCTCAAAGCTGCGCTCCTGTAGAACGCGCAGCAGCTTGGCCTGCAAAGTGAGCGGGATGTCGCCGATTTCATCAAGGAATAACGTACCGGTATCAGCCAGCTCAAAGCGGCCCTTGCGCAGGGAGGCGGCACCGGTGAACGCGCCCTTCTCGTGGCCGAACAGTTCGCTTTCCAGCAAGGTTTCAGGCAAGGCCGCACAGTTTACCGAGATAAAGGGCGCCTTTTCCCGGGGACTGTTGAAATGGATGGCCCTTGCCACCAGTTCCTTGCCAGTGCCGGACTCGCCGGTAATGAGTACCGAGGCCGGGGTCGGCGCCACCTTTTCGATGAGTTGGTATATCTGCCGCATGCGCGGATTCTTGCCCACCATGTTGGCAAAACCGTAGCGGGCCTTGACCTCATCCCGCAGACGCCGGTTTTCGCGAACCAGTGAGTAGTGCTCCACCGCCTTTCTGGCGTTGACCACCAGCTCCTCGTTGTTAAAGGGCTTAGTCAGGTAGGTGTACGCCCCGGTCCGCATGGCAGCCACCGCCTTTCCGACCTCGCCAAAGGCAGTGACCATGATGACCGGCAGATCCCGGTTCATGGCCTTGACCGAGGTCAACAGCGCCAGACCGTCCATGCCGGGCATCTGCATGTCGGTGATCACCAGGTCGATGTCGTTCTCCCGGACAACCCCCAGCCCTTCCCCGCCGCTCCGGGCGGTAAAAACCTCAAAGCCTTCCTCCCGGAGAAGTTCGGAAAGCACAATCAGATAATTCGGCTCATCATCCACAACCAGAACAGTGTTCATGCCGGCTCCTCGCCATTCTGTTTTCGCCACTCATTTTTCAGGCTCTCGTAGAGCTGATAGGGAACACGAAATTTCTTCCCTGTCAAGCCGGGAAATCCCCGGCCGGCAGCCTCGCCGTGAAAATCGCTGCCACCGGTGGCCAGGAGATTCCTGCTGGCCGCCAGATCCCGCAACTGCCTGATGGCCTTGGGGCTGTGGCTGGGATAATACACCTCAATGCCGGCCAGACCCACACCAGCCAGACTGGCCACCAGCGCCGGAATGGTGCGCAGCGACGAATCAAGCAAGGCCGGATGCGCCAGCACGGCCAGTCCGCCAGCTTCGCGGATCATGGCAATCGCCTCGTCAGCCTTATATTTAAACCGCTCCGCATAGGCCACCGCGCCGCGCCGCAGATACAAGGCAAACGCCTGATCCGCATGCCGGACAATTTTTTTAGCAACTAGCAGCCGGGCGATATGGGGTCGGCCGAGCTGGCCGCCTCCGGCCTCTTGCTGCAGCTCTTCCATGCTTATCGCGATCCCGAGCCGTTGCAGATTCTCGACGATGCGTAAATTTCGGACATGCCTGGCTTCCTGCAGGCGGGCCAGCCGCGCTAGAAGCTGCTCGTCATCCGGCCGCAACCAGTAGCCGAGAATGTGCATGGAAACCCCGTCATGCCAGGCGCTCACCTCAATGCCGGGAATCACCTCGATGCCCCGCAGGCGGCCCTGGGCAACCGCCTCGGCCGTACCGGCTACAGTGTCGTGGTCCGTGAGCGCGATCACCTTCAGGCCGGAGTTTCTGGCATGATCGACCAGATTGCTCGGCGTCATGGTGCCGTCTGAACAGGTGGAATGGGTATGCAGGTCGATCAGGTCAGTCTGTGGTTTCATCAGAGTGTGCACTATAGCCCGCCGGTCGGAAAAAAATCCACCAGAAAATGGCGCGGCGGACATCAGACAACCGTAGTTCCAGGCCGCAAAAATCATGGCAATTTGCCACCATATGGTGTATCAGCAGACGCCATACGTTTTGTGGTTCTCATTTAACATCCCGCGCAAAACTGGTATAGTTGCTCAGAATAGACAAAAAATCAGGCGGCCCGATGCCACACCCACCGGGCGGCCCGCCTGAGACATCACAGGAAAACAAATGTTTACCGACACACTTTCCGTCCTTGATACCTTGAGCCATATTTATGAAGATCTCGACATCGACAGTGTCGAGGAAAAATTGGTCGAACTGGTCGACGAGGCGTTTTCCTTTGACCGAATCGCCCTCTTCTTTGTGAAACATCGAAAACATGTCCTCCAGGGAAAACTGGCCAAAGGCTTTCCTGCGCAGCTCATCGAGGATTTCACCATCCCGCTGGAAAGTGACAGTGCCTTCATCACGCCGCTCATCACCGGCATCCCGTACTGGGGGAACGAGCATGAAACCGGCAATCCAGTTGCCGATGCCCTTGGCCTGAAAAACTACGTGCTGATTCCGATCATCAACCGTAAACGAATTTCCTGCTGGGAGGAAAAATCCTGCGCCAACACGGACTGTCCGGCCCATGGAAAAAAGCTGCTGCGCTGCTGGCTGGTGTCCGGCACCAAATGCTGCGAAGGCACGATCAGCCAGGAAGAAAAAATGGCGCGCTGCGAAAAATGTCCGATCTTCTCCAACCAGAACATCGAGGCCATGGAAGGAGTCATCCTGGCCGACAACTCCCTTTCCGACGAGTTAATCAGACGAGAGGTGGTGACCGCCCTCTCCATCATCGCTCATACGGTTGGCCGGGCCATCAACAACTCCAAGCTCTATACCAAGACCTTAAATGATTCGATCCGAGACGTGCTCACCGGTCTCCACAACCGTCGCTTCTTCAACGAACGTGTCCTCGATGAAATTGACCGGAGCCGACGCTACAACGAGGCGATCAGCTTAGTGCTCTGCGACATCGACCATTTCAAGAAGGTGAACGACACCCATGGCCATCCAATGGGCGACGCGGTTCTCGCCTGGCTGGCCAACATCCTCCGGGAGAAACGCCGGAAAAGCGATGTCGTTGCCCGTTACGGCGGCGAGGAATTTGCCATACTGCTCCTCAGCACCGAAAAAAGTGAGGCCGTGGAGATCGCCGAGAAACTTCGCCGCACCATTGAAGACGCCACATTCCGGCACCTGAATGTGGAATTGCCGATAACCCTGAGCTTCGGGGTGGCGACTTTTCCGAATGACACCTCCTCTTCCGAAGGGCTGATGCGCCTGGCTGACCGGGCTTTATATGTGGCCAAGGCCCAGGGCCGCAATCGAGTCTGCGCCGCTGCATAAACGCAATGGACCCTTTAATAAGCCATTGCCTGCGCTGCGGCACGTGTTGCCGAAAGGGTGGGCCCGCCCTGCACCTGGCCGACCTCCCCATTCTGCAAAACGGCTGGCTCCGGCCTGAGCAGTTGATCACTATCCGCAAAGGGGAACTCGCCTATTCCCCCAAGACCGGTCGCGCCGAGCCCCTGAAACGCGAACTGGTCAAAACCGCCAATCGCTCCGGCGAGTGGGCCTGTGTTTTCTATGACGAACTCCGCAAGGAATGCTCAATCTACCAGCACCGCCCCCTGGAATGCCGGCTCCTGCAATGCTGGGCTCCGGAGGAACTCATGGCGGTCAGCGGCCGCGACACTTTAACCCGCGGCGACATTCTCGGACCGGACCACCCGCTTCTGGAGAGCATGACCCAACATGAACGCGACTGTCCCTGCGAACGGCTGCTGGAACTCGTTGCCAGCCTCCAAACTGGCCAACCATTACCTATGGCCGCGGCCGAGCACCTGGCGGAATCAATAAAAAAAGATCTAGCATTCCGAAGCCTGGCAGTACAGCGGTTCAACCTGTCGCTGGCCATGGAACTGTTCCTCTTCGGCAGGCCATTCCTCAAAATTCTGGCCGGCCACGGTCTCCTGGTGCGGGAGAACGGCCACGGCCTCCATCTACAGTGGCAGGATTGACACCGACCCAACCATGCCGTTCTTGACAAACCGGCAAAGAACCCGCATCATAACACGCAGACTTGACAGCGATATTCAACCAAGCCGACTTGACTACCCAGATGCCAAAAATCGCCCTCCCCAATCAGAAGGCCATGCACGCCAGTACCCGAACAACCGCCAGACGATATCTCGCTGTGCTCTCGCTTGCCGTCTGCCTGGTCATCGTCTCCATCTTTGGGGGCTTCCATTATCGGACCGACCATCTGATCAGGGAGCAGTTTCTCCGGCAGGCCCGCGCCTTTTTTCAGGAAATCGTCCTCACCCGGCAATGGGTTTCCGACCATGGCGGCGTCTACGTCCCGCTGCGGGAAGGCATGCAGGCCAACCCCTATCTCGCAAAGATTCCCGGCCTCAAGGTGGTGATCAAAGACGAGGCGGGCGAGCCGTACACCCTGAAGAATCCGGCCCTGGTCACCAGGGAGATATCCGAACTCGGCCTGAAGGAGCGCCTCTTCACCTTTCACATCACCAGTCTCAAGCCAGTAAACCCGGCCAACCGGCCGGATTCCTTCGAGCAGGATGCCCTTGCCGCCTTTGAGGCGGGAAACGCCGAAGTCTTCCGATTTGAGGAAACCGGCAACAGCACGGTCATGCGCTATATGGCCCCGCTTATCACCCAAAAAAGCTGCCTGGGATGCCATGCCAGCCAGGGCTACAAGGAAGGCGACGTGCGCGGCGGGATCAGCGTCGCCATTCCGGCCAAGGAGATATTCGACCAGCTTCGCTTGGAACGGACATATCAGTGGTTCTCCATGGCCGGCATCATCGCCTTGATTATTGCCCTGATGTTCTTGATCGCCCACTATTTTGTCAAAGATCTCAAAAAGGCCGAACAACAACTCCGCAACATGGCGACCACAGATTTCCTTACCGGCCTGCTCAACCGCCGCGAGGGGTTGCGTCGATTCAAGGAGGAGATATCCAAGGGCCTCAGAAGCAACCAGCCGTTATCGGTGATCATTTTGGATGTTGATTATTTCAAGAAAATCAACGACGACCTCGGCCATCTGGTCGGCGACTGGGTGCTGATCGACCTGGCCAATACCCTTGTTGCCCTCCTGCGGAACTACGACATCGTCTGCCGGTACGGCGGCGAGGAGTTTCTGCTGATCCTGCCGGCGACCGTGCTTGAACAGGCACTCGACACGGCGGATCGTCTGCGGCAGCGGGTGGCGAAACAAGCCATCGCCCTGCAGGATGGCCGGACCGTTCCCGTCACCATCAGCCTGGGGGTGGCCCAGCTCAGAGCCCACGAAAGTCTCGACGGTTTTATCTCACGGGCCGACACCGCCCTGTACCTGGCCAAGGAAAACGGCCGTAATCAGGTCAGGGCGGCACAGGAGAAAAGTGACGGCGGAGGTTCGCCTCGATGAAGATCCAGACCGTCGGCATTAAGGACATCAAATACCCGATAAAGGTCAGGGAAAAGGCCGGCCCCCTGCAGGAGACCGTGGCCACCATCAACCTGCACGCCAATATGCCCAGGCGGTACCGCGGCTCCTGCGTTTCCACCTTCATCCGGGTGTTGAACAAATACCAGGACGAAATGAACGTTGCCATCCTCCGCACCCTGCTCTCCGAGGTCAGAGTCGAACTGGAGGCCGAGGCCGCCCGCCTGGAAATGACTTTTCCCTACTTCATCGAAAAGAAAGCGCCGGTTTCCTTAACCCCGAGCCTCATGGAATATACCTGCCGCTTCACCGGCGTAGTCGGCCACGGCGAGGATTTCATCCTCTCGGTATGGGTACCGGTTACCACCCTCTGCCCCTGCTCCAAGGAAATCAGTGATCTCGGCGCCCATAACCAGCGGGCCGAGGTCAACCTGAACGTCAAATACAAAAAATTCATCTGGATGGAGGATCTCATCACCCTGGTTGAGGCCAGCGCCTCCAGCGAGGTCTTTGCCCTGCTCAAACGGCCGGACGAAAAACATCTGACCGAGCAGGCGTACAACAACCCGATGTTTGTCGAGGATGTGGTCCGCAAGGTGGCGGAAACGGCCCGAACCCATCCCGATATCACCTGGTTCTCCGTTGGCGTGGAAAGTTTTGAGTCAATCCACAAACACAGTGCCTATGCCTATGTGGACAGCACGGATATCTAATACAGTATTCTGGCGGCGACCATTACCAATGTCGCTGGGGTTTGCAACCAGCTCTCCGTTGCGCCCCGGCCGCCGCGAGGGAAACGGACCATGACCGAAACACCGACCTACGAAGACCTGCAGCGGCGCATCCGGGAGCTGGAGGGAAAAACCCTGCGTTTGAACCAGGAAAAAAGGCGGCTGAAGAAAACAGCCGCGGAACTGGAAAGCAAACTGAAAACCCTCCACGGCGACGACGTCGACAGTCAGACGCCGCTCACGCAGGACAACGCTGAATGGCGAGAAATCTTTGACATTCTAAACGACATGATCACCGTGCATGACCGGGATTTCAACATCATTCGGGCCAACAAGGCGGCGGAACGCATGCTCGGCCTTTCCCTGCCCCGAATTCTGGCCAACAAATGCCATGTCGTCTACCATGGCGAGAACGAACCACCCGGTCGCTGCCCGAGCTGCCAGACGGCCAGAACCGGCCAGGCCAGCACCACGGAATTCCATGAACCGCATCTGCAAAAATTTCTGGAGATCAAGGCGCTCCCCAGATTTGACAAGGCAGGACAACTTATCGGCGTGGTCCATATCGCCCGGGATATCTCCGACCGCAAGCACGCGGAACAGGAGATCGCCCACCAGTTGGAATTTACCAGGTTACTGGGCAGCATCTCCACCAAGTTCATCAACCTCGGACTCGAATGCATCGACGAAGAGATCAGCCGGGCGCTCGGTGAAATCGCCGCCTTTGTCGGCGTGGACCGCGGCTGGGTCTTCCGGTTCTCTGCGGACGGCAGCCGTTTTGCAAGCACCCACGAATGGTGCGGCCCCGGCCTGAAGTCGCAACGTGCTATTCTGCAGAACATCTTTCCAGCCCGCCTGGCCTGGCTGTCAGCCCGTCTGTTCAACGCCGAGGCCATAAACATCCCGGCGGTGGCCGACCTGCCGGCCGAGGCCGACGAAGAAAAAAGACTTTTCCGGCAGCTGCGTCTCAAATCCCTGCTATTAGTTCCAAAAATCCACAATGGCAGACTCGTGGGTCTGGTCGGCTACGGGGCTGTCCGCCAGAGGAAGGAATGGCGCGAATCCGATGTCACGAATCTCAACGTACTCACCGACATCTTCACCCATGCCCTTGAAAGAAAACGAGCTGAAGAGGCGCTCCGGGAAAGCGAGGAACGCTTCCGCCAGCTAACCGACAATATCGAGGCGGTTTTCTGGATCTATTCGCCGGACGAGTCAAAGATGCTCTACGTCAGCCCGGCCTACGAAACCATCTGGGGCCGGACCTGCCAGAGCCTCTATGAACGGCCGACCTCCTGGCAGGAGGCGATCCTCCGCCAGGACTGCACCCGCATCAAGACCTCCTTCCGCAGCCGCCGCCGACAGTCCGAAGATATCTACCGGATCGCCCGCCCCGACAATACCATCCGCTGGATCAGGGACCGGGCCTTTCCGCTCCGCAGCAGTGCCACCGGCGAGATCTACCGGGTGGTCGGCATTGCCGAGGACATCACCCGGCTCAAGGAGACGGAGAGCCAGTTGAAGCAACAGTACCAGCAGTTGATGCAGGCCGACAAGATGATTGCCCTGGGCACGCTGGTCAGCGGCGTGGCCCACGAGATCAACAACCCGAACAACTTTATCATGCTGAACACCCCGTTACTCAAGGAGGCATGGGAAAGCGCCCTGCCGATTCTGGACAGCTATCACCGGGAATACGGCGATTTTTTGTTGGGTGGCGTCGACTATACCGAAATGCGCGAAGCGGTGCCGATGCTGATCAACGGCATCAAGGAAGGGGCGAACCGGATAAAAACCATTGTCTCCGACCTCAAGGACTTTTCCAGAAAGGATACCGCGCAGGAATTCCGGCCGGTGGAAATCAACACGGTAATCCGGGCCGCCACCACGTTAGTCAGCAATCTGACCAAACATTCCACCCGGAGATTCTCCATTGCCTACGGCCCGGAGCTGCCGCCGATTTCCGGCAATGCCCAGCAACTCGAACAGGTGGTCATCAACCTGATCCAGAACGCCTGCCAGGCATTGACCGACATGGAGCAGGCCGTGCGGGTCCGCACCGCCTTTGATGCGCAATCCGGCCAAATCATAATTGCTGTAAGCGACGAAGGCGTCGGCATCGCCCCGGAGATCCTGCCGGCTATCGGCGATCCTTTCTTCACCACCAAACGAGACACCGGCGGCACCGGCCTCGGCCTTTCGATCTCCGCACGGATCGTGCATGAACACCGCGGCGTCCTGAATTTCACTTCCCTCCCCGGCAAAGGCACGACCGCCACCGTGCGACTGCCGGTCATGATTAACGGAAACAACCGCTGATAGTTCCAAATCAAAACACATGAAATAAGGTGAAACATGACCAAACCCCTTTATCCGGCCCGGCCGATTCTCCTGGTCGATGACGAACCGTTCATTCTTGAAACCATCTCTTTAACCCTGCGTGCCAGCGGGCTCACCAATGTCCTGACCTGCCAGGACAGCCGCGAGGTCCTCCCCCTGCTTGCCGGGCAGGAGATCGAGGCGGTGCTGCACGATCTCTCCATGCCGCATCTCCCCGGCCTGGAACTGCTTGCCGAAATCAGCCGGGGTTTTCCAGAGGTGCCGGTGATCATCATTACAGGCTTAAACGAACTGGAAACCGCGGTGACCTGCATGCGGCAGGGCGCCTTCGACTACCTGGTGAAACCGGTGGAAGCAAGCCGTCTGGTCTCGGGAGTACAGCGGGCCCTGGACATGAAGAGCCTGCGCCGGGAGAACGCTTTACTCCGGGAACGGATGTTCTCGGCCAGGGAGCTGGGCCGACCAGAGGCCTGTACCGCGATCATCACCAACAACGAACGGATGTTGTCCATCTTCCACTACATGGAGGCCATTGCGTCCAGCCCGCAGCCGGTTTTAATCACCGGTGAAACCGGGGTCGGCAAGGAATTGGTCGCCCGCGCCCTGCATACCCTTGGCAACCGCCCGGGAAAATTCGTGGCGGTCAATGTCGCCGGTCTGGACGATACGGTTTTTGCCGACACCCTGTTCGGCCACCGGAAAGGCGCTTTCACCGGTGCGGATCAGGCCCGCCAGGGCCTGGTGGATCTGGCCACGGCCGGCACCCTCTTTCTTGACGAGATCGGCGACCTGAGCCCTGCCTCCCAGATCAAACTGCTGCGCCTCCTGCAGGAAAGGGAATATCTGCCGCTCGGCTCGGATACGGCAAAACGCGCCGATGCCCGCATTCTGCTCGCCACCAACCACGATCTGCAGGCCGGTCAAACCGCCGGCACCTTTCGCAAGGATCTCTACTACCGGCTCATGGCCCACCAGATCCACATCCCGCCCCTGCGCGAACGGCTTGAAGACCTGCCGCTCCTCCTGGATCATTTCCTGGCCGAGGCAGCTGCCACGCTCGGCAAAAAAAAACCGACACCGCCCCCCGAACTGGCCATGTTGCTCGCCACCCACCATTTCCCTGGCAACATCCGAGAACTGCAGGCCATGGTCTTCGATGCGGTCAGTTCCCATAAGGCCGGGGTGCTGTCCATGACCAAATTCCGCGAGATCATTGGCAAGGGAAATGAAGCGGCCGGGGCGATCGGATCGATCGGATCGGGCACCGCCGACCAGACCACCGGCCCACAGGGACCGGTAATTTTTGGCGACCGGCTGCCGAGCCTGAAACAGGCCGAGGAGATACTGATCGCCTCCGCCCTGCGTCAGGCAAACGGCAACCAGCGCATTGCGGCCGGCTTACTGGGCATAACCCGGCAGGCCCTGAACCGGCGTCTGAAATACGCTGAGAAGAAATAACCCGGCAATCTCCAGTTGTATCGCTGTACCGTAATGTTGGAAGAACCTTGTTTTTTCTTCGTTGTAATTACATCCGGAGATCATCCAGAAACTCCGGTGCCGGTTCCACGCTGGTCACCAGAAGATGGTCCCGCGCCCGGGTACAGGCGACGTAGAGCAGGTGGCGTTCGGTATTGTAGACCTCCTCCAAGTCCGTGCCGTCGGCCACTGTTTCGATCCGCGTCTGCAAGGGGATAATCTCATCATCGCAGGCCATCACGACCACGGCGCGGAACTCCAGGCCCTTGGCAAGGTGCATGGTACAGATGGAAACGTGGCCGCTGGCTGTCTCGACTTTGTCGTCGAGTACCTTGAAGGGTATCCCTGCATTCTGAACTGCTGTTTCAGCCCTATCCAGTTCATCCTCGGAACGGACGAAGACACCTATCTCGTGCGGCATCACGCCCTCGGCCTTCCGGTCTGAAAGCCACCCGCCCACCGCCTTTCCTTCCTCTTCCTGGTTGTCCAAAGTCATGATGACGGGTTGAGGGCCATTGAATACCGAAATCGTGCCGCGTCGCTCTTCGGTGTTGCCGTCAACGTCGGACAGTTCGGGGGCCAGCAGGCGGTCGGTCTGAAGTCTGATCTGGTGAGAGGTCCGGTAATTAATCCGGAGTGTCCGTGATCGGCCACGGATATCGATGCCGAGTGCCTTCCAGGAAAAGGGCTGCTGGAATATCCGCTGGCCAAGGTCTCCCCGGCAAGGAAGAGGCTGTTCGGCCTGCCACCGGCAAGGGCGGCGAGAAAGCGTAACTGGGCAATGCTTACGTCCTGCGCCTCGTCGACCACAACAAAGTCAAAAGGCAGGTGTTTGTTCTCAGAAATCTTTGCCGCCAACTGGTTGAACAGGTCGGAATATGTGACCAGGCCCTGAGCTTTCAGGCCAGCGCGGACCCGATCGAAAATCGACCAGAGAACCGCGCGCTGTTTCTCTGGTAGTCGCGTTTTCCGACCCAGCCGGGTGACATCGCGATACGCCTCCCAGGAATCAAGCTGCCAGGCGTCAACCACATCCGCCCATTCCGTTTGCAGAAAATGCCGGGTAAACTTATGGCCCTCCACCTCTCCGGCCGCCTCATCAAGCAATTGCTGGATCACCTTTTGGGATGCAAGAACTGGGCGACCAAAATTCAACTCATAGAGCCGACGGCCAATCGCATTCATGGCATGCACATCCAGACGTTCGCCAATTCGCGGAACATTGACGATCAGCCGTCGCAGTTTCGTTTTTAAAACGTTTGCCAGGGTATCGGAAAAGGTAGTGAGCAGAACTCTGATGTCGGGGTTTGTACGGGCGAGATAGACGGCCCGGTGAAGCGCGACGATGGTCTTGCCCGTGCCCGCCGAGCCGGAAACCCGCGCCGGCCCGCTGTATTCCTTTTCAACCAACTGGCGCTGGGCCGGATGGAGAAAAATTGTCCACTTCTCCCAAGGGTATTCCAGTGCACGTTCCAGCTCCTCGACATCATGCATGGTCCGGAAACGGCGCTGGGCATCGGGGTGGTCAAAAGGCCCGACGTCGGCGGCAATTGGTTGAGCGAGCTGTGGTTTCCCGCCGGTGGCCAGTTCCAGCAGCGCTTCCGAAGCTTCGCGCGGGAGATGCTCGACAATCTCCAGGACAGTATCTTCGTTGGCCTTGCGTACATCATCGAGCCACTCATCCGGCACCCCGTAGCCGAGAAGAACTTCACTGGTCACGCTGGCAAACAAAGGCGGCTTGGGAGAAGCCGCCTGTTCCACTTCAATATATCTCTGGATAGTGATCTCTTCGACCCGCTCCCGTATTTCCACCAACTGCGCTGCGCCGGTCCTGGGGTGGATTTCCAGTTTGCGCCGTGCCGCCCACTGATAGGCGTCGTCGTGGTGGCCAACATAGCAGAGAAGCAGGCTCTCCTGGGTCTTGTGGACAATCATCCGCAAATCGCTTGAAACCCGCACCGACCAGAAATTCTTGTCCTTGGCCTTGTCGAGCTTGTGGAACTGCATACCCGGACTGGCCGGATTCAGTTGCAGATCAAAGGCCGTGGTCTTCACGGCCTTCTGCTCTTCGCCGGTCAGTTTGGCCAAGCTGTCGGTAAAGGTGTCGGCGATGCGGAATTCCATCAGGCTGTTCCCAGCATAGCCGTCAGCTTGCCAATAAATTGATGCACATCCTCGTGCAGTTCGTCGGCAGTCATACTCATGGCTACCTGTTCACGGATGAGTTGCAGAGACGGCGAGCCATTTCTGAGCTGATGAAAAAGCGAATCATTGTTCTCAAACAGAATGCGCTTGCCATCCACCACGCTGAATACATTGGCGGTGACATTCCGCCATGTCTTGCCGGGCGGCAAGGTGAGATTTTGGCCGACAAAGAAGTCGTCGATCACCGGCAAGACCGGCAGTGCGAAGAGATTACCCCCGAGCCGCTGTGCAGTCCGTTTCCAAGCCTCCGGCACCAGGAGGTAGTTTTCGATATTTTTGCGCTTCCACTCGGCTAAGGTTGGGTTGTCCGGCTCAGGATGAAAGACGTTGTCTCTCTCGTCATAATCAAAGAGCATTAATCGTGAGACCTGAGGGATGACTTGTTGCAGTGCCTTGAAGTGTTCATCTGCCCTTTCCTTCATGTTCTCCTTGCCGCCACCGCCCATGGTCCTGAAATAAACCTTGTCCATGGCCGTCTGGGCGCCGCATCGATCGGCCCAGGCCCGCAGGATACGCTCGTCGCTTTCCCCCTCGACATAAAGAATATAGGGTGAGGTGAGCAGACGGGTGAGTTCCTCGTTGGACACCTCGGCCATGGCCCGCAGCACTTCAGGGGTGGACTGGATGCGGGTTGGTGTGTGGCCAAGCAGAGAAACAATCTGGCTGGCATCGACGCCGCGAACGAATTCCTCGGCGTGGGTGGCGATGAGGAATTGCGTCTTCCTCTCTGCCGAGTTGCGTTTGAAATAATCGAGGATTTCGCGTTGCAGGTTGACATGCAGGTGGGCATCCGGCTCGTCCAGGAGGATGGTCGTAGGCCTGTAACCATAGAGAAAGGCCAATAAAGTCAATGCTTGGTGGAAACCGCTCCCCCCGGCGATGATGTCGTAATCCTTGTCCTTCTCACGGTACTCGACGGTGATGTAAACATCCTTGCCTGTTTCGTATTTCGGTGCACTGATCGTAACCGAGAACCAACGCTCGATCATGCGCACCAACTCCAGCCAGTCGGCGGGCGGAGTATAGTCCTTGCTGACGCGCCCATCAGGCCCGAGGGGTGGCGAAGGACATACCCATAAAAGAAGATTGCGCAACACGCTGCCGGGTTGCGCCTTGCCGACCTGCTGGCGGATGGGCGAAACATCCAGCCATTTCTCACCAGGCTCAAGGCCTGAGAACGGCGGCACATAGGCGATCCTTGGCAGGTCGCCCAGTTGCTCGTATTCGCGGAATGTTGTCCAGCCATCACTGGGGATGGCATAGATGGTCTGCGGTGAATGATAACGCAAATTTACACCAAAGGAAGCGGTCTCGCCTGTAGCCCGCTGCCATTCCACCACTATCTCGATCAGGATAAATTCCTGCTTCTTCTTGCCATCCTTCACAGGGTATGCACGGTCGGTCCGATCCTTCCACAGCAGGTTGAATTCCGGCACCGGCAAGGCCGTAAAGTTAGGCAGCACCACCTGGATACCCGTTTTACCAGTTCGTTTGGTGCGATGGAACTCGTCCACGCAGAACTGCCAGATGGCCAGAGCCTGAAGCACCGTGCCTTTGCCGCTGTTGTTGCGCCCGACCAGCAGGTCGAACTGCCCGAAATCGTAGATCTGTTCGCCCACGCTTTTTTTGAAGTTGCGCAGGGTTAATCGAGTAATCATGCGGACCTTCCTTTATGGCTGCGTTGTATCGTCAATGGCGACTTTCCTTCGTGGTGACTTTGTCGCCCGTCATCCCACCCGAAACACCTTCATCACCTCATCGCCCAGGTGATTTATGACCTTCACCGCAATCCGTCCGGTCATTGGTTTGTCGAACGGCCGAGAAGTGTCGCTGTTCAAGGTGGCCCAGGCATCTTCGTTGATTTCGGCCTTGAGAGTGGTTTGAGGGATTTGTACGGATCGCCAGCGCCAAGAAAGTAGGCGTGGCGGACGAAGAAGCTTTCCTCGTTGTAATCAGTGTCGATGAACCAGCAGGCGATGCCTTCTGCCCCGTCGCTTCTGACCTCGCCGGTATTGGGATGGAAGACGTCCACGCCGTTGATCTTGACTCGGATTTGGTTATCTTGTGCTTCGAGAATGTCGATGTCAGGCTCTCCGAATATTACGAAGAGGTTGCCCTTGCCGGTGTTCTTGAGGTCGTCGGCCATGTGAAGGTCGGCGTTCATCCGGGCCTTGAGTACGGGAATGCGGCCGAGCTTGTCGAACTCCGAGGAATGGGCATCGTAGTTGAAGGCGCAGGCGATAAGGGCGTCGAACCCGGCGTCGCCGGCCTCACGGGCAGCTTCCACCAGATCGGGCCGGGAAACGGTGCCGAACTCAGGGCCAATGAAAATGGCAGCGCGTTTTTCGACGCCTGATTCTTCTGTCCCTTTAAAATAGCGGCCCTCGGCACAGACCCGATCACCCGGCCAGGGGGTGAGGGAGGTGAAGGTAATCTTGTCTTCCTTGTGGGCCTGCTGGACACCTGCCGTCTTCAGGTTCTCCAGGATAATTTGAACGAAGGCGGTCTCGTCGCCGGTTTCTTTGGTGCCAGCCTGTTGGGGGTCGATGAGTTCATCATTTTCGTCAACGGCCAGCACGCGGTGGGGAGAGAGGCTCTCGACAGTGAACGGCCCGGCTACCCGGACCTTCTTCTTGTCGTCGTAGGGCTTGTCGTAGAGGTATTCGCTTTCGGCCTTGGCGGCGATAGAGGCGTCAATGGCCTTCTGCCGGGCGATGCGCTGCTGCCACCACTGGGCGTGCAGCTTTTTCGTCTCGCCTGGCCATTTGTCGTCTGCGTCGCGTGGTATCTCCCACTCCTCCCATTTCTTGGCCAAAGTCTGATTAAGTTGCTGGCGAAGGGGTTCAAGGGTTTGCTGGAACTTATCCCAAATGACGTCGATCTCGGCGTTGTTGGCGATGGATTTCAGGGTGATATGCGGCACCCGCTCATAGACAAAGCCCTGTCGGATGTCGCTGCGGGTGGGCTGGCTCGATGGCAGGGTGCGGGTGACCTCGGCTTCCTTGAGCTGCCCGTCGCGGCTGTCGGCCAGCAGATAAAAAGGGTAGCGGGCGCCCATGATCCGTGCGCGGGCCAGGGCCAGGGCGACGCGGGAGGTGTCGATAGTAATCCAGCGGCGGCCCCACTGCTCGGCGACATAGGCGGTGGTACCGGAGCCGCAGGTGGGGTCGAGAACGAGGTCGCCGGGGTCGGAGGACATGAGGATGCAGCGTTCGATAACCTTGGGAAGCGTCTGAACGACATAGATCCGGTCAGAACCGAACCCGCTAATTTGAGTGTCGGTCCAAAGGTTGATGATAGGGGTAACCGAGTAGTCTTCGAGATAGTTTACGAATCGTAGAGTCTTGCCCTGTGCAACGAATCGATCACACCGGGCTATCTTCTGTAGGCCAGCTAAGTGAGTCTTCCAGTGGGCGTTGCTCGAAGGTGAATAACGTGTTCCTCGCCACTCAAACGGAAGGTCTCTGGCAGATGGGCCGTCCGAGAACATTGGGTACGGCTGCATGATTCTCGCGCCAACAGGTTTAGGTGCATCACTTGATTTTTCGGATGCTGTCAACGGACGGCGACTCCCATTTTCCTCTTCAATCCATGAATAGTTCGTTGCCCCCTCGTCACCTGGGCTTTTCTGCACGAACAACGATCGGAATTTGCAGTTACGAATATCCTTGGCAAAGAAAAGGATGTAGTCCGACACCGCAGCTATTTGCGCTGAACTTTGACCGCCTGTTTTCTTGAACGTGATGGTTGCAACACAGTTCCCATCCCCAAACACCTCATCCATCACCGCCCGCACCCGGTGCACATTCTCATCCCCAATCTGCACAAAGATCGACCCGCTCTCGGTCAACAGATCCCGTGCCACGGTCAACCGGTCGCGCAGATACGTCAGATACGAATGGATCCCATCCCGCCAGGTATCCCGGAAGGCCTTGACCTGCTCCGGCTCGCGGGTGATGTGGCTGGTGTTGCCGTCCTTGACGTCGCGGCTGGTGGTGCTCCACTGAAAGTTGGAGTTAAACTTGATGCCGTAGGGCGGGTCGAAATAGATGCACTGCACCTTGCCACGCAGACCTTCCCTCTCGGCCAGCGAGGCCATCACCTGCAAACTGTCGCCCAGAATCATGCGGTTGGTCCAGTTGGCGTCGTGCTGGTAGAACTCGGTCTTGTCCACGCCCCTGGCGATGCCGTTAAAGTCGGAGAAAAGGTCAAGTTGTCTAGCCACTGGCCGCTGACCACTGACCACTGATTGCCGAAGCAGATCGTCAATCAAGACCTTGGGGTGAACCTTTTCCTGAATATAAAGCGGTGGAGCTTGGACCACCAGGTCCGACCAGTCCTGCTCATCCTTGCCGCGCCAGACCAGTTGCGGGTCGAGGTCGCGGTTGCGGCGCTCGTAGGCCAGCCGGATGGGCGCCTCCTCGTCCTTGCGCATCACCGACTGGTATTCGGCCGTGGGGATGTTTTTGCGGGTTGCCTCGTCGTGGGTGATGGTCTCGACGGTGAGTTTCGATGCTGGTTTTTTTGTCATGTTTTTATGTTACCTACCCTTCACTCTTTTCAATAACTTCCCAATGTCCGCCTTTGGCTGGTCCTATACGTTCCAAGCGCTTCATTTGACGAAGCTTACGAATTGCCCGTTCCACAGCACGTTCGGATTTCTCCATTTTCGCGGCTAATTCAGGTATTGATAATTTTGGATACTCTTTGAGCAGCAGCAAAATCATGTCCGGCGTTTTCCCCGGCGTTTTCCCCGGCGTTTTCCCCGGCGTTTTTAGCAAGACAGCTTGCGCTAGCTCTTTTCGGTGCACCGTTGCCGTGAACAAGCAACCTTCTCTGTCATCAACAAAATCGATATCCCGCCAATCATCGAGCGCCCTCTTAATCCCTGAACCAAGGCCGTGGTAAGGCAGTAGCCCCTTGGCGACATAGGACACAAGAATCGGATTACGGATATTGGAATTGCCGGCCCGGATTTTTTCCACGGTCAGATTGTTGGGCAGATGGCCGGGGCTGATGATTTCGATACGGTTGTCGAAGATGAAGAGCCGGATGGGTGCGCTCACAAGATAATCCCGGTGGACCAGGGCGTTAACCAGCAGTTCTTCAAAGACTGCTTCCGGAATCTCTGGGGTTCCCGGCGCGTTGACGCCTCTTCCAGCCTGCACCTTATGCAGGTTGCGCATCACAAAGGCCAGGGAATCATCAAATATCTTGCGCAATGAGCCGGAAAAATCTTCGGTATCCACATAGTCACTGACATGGATTACATTGCCCGGATAACGAATCGCCTTTACCACAAACTGTGGCTTGATCCATTCCGGGCGTTCTGCAAACAGAAGCACTCCCGCCAGATTCAGCAATCCCTCATCCGTGGCCAGGTTCATGTTCTGGAGCAGCCGGGTCAATTTAGCGGGAGAGTCTGGATAATCGAGTTTATAGGCATCCCGCAAAAAATCACGAAAGCGCAGCTTGTCGAGTTTGTCGATTCCGGCCTTGGTGGGCAGCTCGTCCGCATGAAACTGATTGGAAATCTGGAAGAATCGGCGCAGCTCTTCCTTGGAATTCACTCGCCGTTTATCTGCCCCGCATTTCAACCAGATCAACCCGTTTTTATCAAAGTAGGGCTTGTCCATCCCCTTGGGCACGGTCAGCACGATGACAATTCGCCCCTCGGGAAGCGGAACGTTTCGTGTCTGCACTGCTAGTGGACTGCGGACAAGATGACTCGCGGCGTTACTGATAAGTTGGTTTATTCGTGCCACATCCTCCCCGGACAACCCTGGCGTGGCACCATCATCCGCCACGCCGATGAAGATCGTCCCGCCCTCCGAATTGGCAAACGCCGCCATCTCCGAGGCCAGGGAATCGCTGTTCTTCACATTGGCCTTGAACTGGCGGGTGCTGTCCTCGCCAAGAGTGATAGCGGACAGCAGATCTTCGTCACTCTTCATTTCATTCATCTTGCTTCACAATTCTCTTCTTCCGCACCACCACTTCCGGGATCTCTTTAAAATTCTCCCGGCTCGACACCCGCCTCCCTGACTTCTTCTCCAAATCCCGCCGAGCATTGCCGGCAACAGCTCCCCCTTCGATGGCGGCGCCAAGATTCTCGTTGTAGCCCAGAGCATCCTTGTTGCGGGCGATTTCCGTGGTGGAAGCCTCACCCAGCATGGTGAAGATCAACTCCAAGTCGGTCATGTGATCACGGAGGTTATCCGCCGACTGGCCAAGGTTTTTGAATTTCTTGTATTCCGATGGTGTCATACCAAAGGTGGCTCGGCTAATCTCGGCGGTTAGAATGGCATATTCAAGCTGCTCTTTCACCCCGCGCTTCTTCCACTCATTGGTCAGTTCATCGCGAACGGCAATGCCGCGTACTCGTTTTTCAATCCATTCATCGCTATAACCCTTAGCCTTATACAACTCCCGCATGCGGTTAGCGGCCAACTCAGGATTCTCGATCTCCTCCAACCGCTCATAGCCGATCTTTGCCAGCCAGCGTTTGAAGGGCTCGGCCTTGGGTGAGGGAATGGACTGAATGATGCGGAGCAAGCCTTCGGCATGAGAGCAATCGGTTTCGCGAAATTTGCCATCCGGCGCTTCGAGTTTGAACTGTCGACAAAATGTCGACAGTTCACCCCCGCTGATTTTCTCCCGTTGTTTGATTCGGTACCAATAATCCCTTGGATTCTCGCTATCGGTCAGCACAGCAACCACATCAATAACCGAGAAGTACCACCTGCTCTCCTCTTCATTCCAGATAGAGCGTATCTTCTTGGACTCAAACAATTTAATGCTGCTCATGCATCACCATTCACAAACCGTTCAACCATCTTATTAAATTCTGCTTCGACTTTCTTCTCAAACTCCGTCTCGATCCGGTACACCTCGGTGAACTCGGCAAAGGCCCAGCGGCCATGACTCTTCAGGTTATTGACGCCGGGCACCCAGTAGGTCTCCATGGTGGCCTTCTTCTCCTTGGCGTCCTCGCGGCGATAGCCCTTGATTTCGACGATCAGGCGGAGCGGGTCGTCCTCGCCAGAATCATCGTCAATAGTCACGATGAAGTCGGGAATATATTTCCGCGTCTCCGAGCCGTAACGGTACGGAACCTCCAGGCCGAGATTGTGGTTCTTCACATAGGCTTTGACCTGTGGATGGGACTCGGCCACCCGGCAGAATTCGGCCTCCCAGTCGCTGTCGAGGATCACCCAGTTGATGTGGCAGCGGCGGGCATCGGTCTCCCAGCGATCTTTCTTGGAGGTATTAAAGTTTACATGATTTGTGGAGCCAGTGGGGTTGTAGGGATCGAGCACGGCCTTGATCGGGCGTTCGCCCTGCAGGGAGCGGGTAATGCCGGCCGTGATCCGTTCGCAGGCAATATCGGCCAGTTCCTGGTACATGAGCTGGGCCGGGTATGTACCACCATTGCAGACCAGGCAGGTGTCGAGCCACTCCTTGGTGATCCGCTTGAGCTGACCGAACAGATGGAGCTTGGGCTCATCGCCGGGATCGCGCCATTTGGTGTAAAGCAGACGCTTGGCAACGTGGAACAGTACAGAGGAGCGCCGCATGTCTTCCAGGTGCTTGAGACTCAGATCGACGTCTTCACCAATAATCCCGGCGTTCTTGGTGATCGAGGGGCCGACAAGGTCCGGGGTCAATTCCAGGATGGAATCCTCATTGAACTCTGCGGTGAGACGATCCTCGGGAAGTTCCACCCGGTAGCCCGCCACGCGGGGAAAACGAATTTCAAGGTGATCGCGGTCGGGACGGACAGCTCTGACGTGGATCGTTTCACGGGGCGGTTGCGGCGGGGCCACCACCGGCTTGGCCGTAAAGTCGAAGGGAATGCCCAGAACATCGGCGTATTCCACATTGAACAGGCCTTGTTCGTTGAGGTCATACGACTGCCGGCGCAGCGCCCGGCCAATGACCTGTTCGCAGAGCAATTGGGTGCCGAAGGCGCGCACCCCGAGAACGTGGGTCACGGTATTAGCATCCCAGCCCTCGGTAAGCATGGAAACCGAAACCACGCAGCGGATCGAATCGCCAAGCCGGCCTTTTTTGCCGACGGTGTTCATGACCTCGCGGAGCAGATCCTGATCGGTGATGTTCTCTGCCTGGCGGCGGTCACCGGTCCGCTCGATGATCTCGCGGCGAAAGCGATCGATTTCATCGGCGGCCATGCCCCGAAAGTTATCGTCCAGCGCATCGCCGGATTCAAGTTGCTCGCTGTCGATAAGAAGCGTATAAGGACGGGCCAACTGGTTGCCGAACTCGTCGAAATTACGGAACAACGGCAGGCGGCCATTCTCAAGGGAGGTTGAGCCGTCTTCGTTCTGCCGGTGAAAGCCCGAGATGTAGTCGTAGACCAGCTTTGATGTCGAGGTGTTGTTGCAAACGACAATGAAGCAGGGTGGAACACTAATGCCGTTTTCCTTCCACAGGTTGAAGGTCTTTTCATAGTGCCCATAAAGGGCTTCGAGAGCGGTTTGCAGCTCAACCGGCAGGCTGAGCGGGTCGAGGGTCTTGGCTTTTCCCCGGCCTTTCTTGGGCATCCGGGTACGGATATGCTCCCACAGGTTGCGGAACTTGGGCATTTCCCCACCTGGAATGTTATCCGCCACGGGTACGCGCGGCAGTTTGACGATGCCGCACTCGATGGCGTCCATGAGGGAAAAGTCGCTCATGGTCCAGGGGAACAAGGTGCCCTCGGCATAGCCGGAGCCGCGCAGAAAGAACGGCGTGGCCGAAAGGTCAAGGACCCGGGTAAGGCCGAGTTTGCGGTTTACCGCTTCGAGGCCGGAGATCCAGAGGCGGGCAGCCTCGTTGTTTTTCTCAGCCTCCTTTTTGTCGTCGCCTTTCAATTCATCCCCAACCTCTTCCCCCGGTTTTTCACGATAGCAGTGGTGGGCCTCGTCGTTGATCACCAGAATATTCTTCATACCCATGAGATCGGGCATCACCCGCTGGATCATCTGCCCTTCTGTTTCCAGAGTATTGAGTTCTTCCCCGCCGCGCCCTTGCAGCAGCAGGCGGCCCCCCTTGGACAACTCCAGCCGTTCACGGAGCTTAAAGGCGTGAAAGTTGGTGACGACGATCTTGGCTCGTTCGAGGTCACCCAGCATGTCGGCGGGAATGAGTTCCCGGCTTTGGTAGTAGCTGTCCGGGTCGTTGGGAAAAAGCACACGGAGGCGGTCGCGGATGGTGATGCCAGGAGTCACGACCAGGAACCCCCGGGTGAATTTCTTGGCTCCGGGCCGACGCACGGCATTGACAGTCTGCCAGGCGATAAGCATCGCCATGACCGTGGTCTTGCCGGCGCCGGTGGCAAGTTTCAGAGCCAGACGCATGAGTTCGGGGTTGGCGTCGTTATTGGCGTTGGCAAGGTGATCGAGGAAACCCTTGCCGATTTTGCTGTTGGGGGCGACTTCGGTCAACCAGATGGCGGTTTCGACCGCCTCAACCTGGCAAAAAAATGGCCGAATATTGTTAAATGGGTGATGACGCCAGTGCTGGAGCAGACGGGCGGTCTCCGGGGTGACCTGCCAGTCGTTGGGGTTTAACAAGGCACGCCACTTGTCTACATGCTGGCGAATCGCATTGATATGGGGAAGGGAGATGTACTGCTGTTCCGCGGTTGATATCTCTTTATCGGCAAAAAGTTGCTGCTGATATTCTTTCCCTTTGCGTTTTCTGGGTTTTGGAATGGGGGTGATGAACTTCGCGGTGCGACGGTCTTCGATAATCTTCTGCGTTGGCTGACCCTGGTCATCGAGTTCCCAGTGTCGTCCCGGATAAGCGTACGGGAAGTTAAGGATAGGTTGTTCGAAGAATCGATTATCCATAGCCACCTTCTCTTCTGATGGTCACTGTTCGGCATCACCCCCTTGCTATCGCTATTAGTGTTTAATATGAGAGTCGATTCAGGTCAATGCAAATCGCGTAATCTAAACCTGTTATGCATGTCCAACCGAGGTCTTCGTCTGAACACGGACAGGAATCTCAACAGGCGGAAACACCCTTTTTCCGGTAATACACCGTCAGCCCGGTCTGTTGGGAGTCGAAGCCGTCCGACAGGCCGTAGAGGTTCTCCGAGGAGCCGAGGAAGAGAATTCCGGGCTCCGTGAGAACAGCCCGGAATTTCTCGATTATTTTCCGCTTGGTTTCCAGATTGAAATAAATCAGCACATTCCGGCAGAAAACCACTTCAAAGGTCCCTAGAAAACCAAAGGCCTCGATGAGGTTCACCCGCCGGTATTCCACCAGGGTACGGAGATAATCATGGATCTTCCAGACCTCTCCCAGCCGGGTGAAATACTTCTTCTTCCTCTCTACGGACAACCCCCGCGCCAGTTCAGCCTCGGTGAATTCACCGGCCTTGGCCTTAAGCAGCACGGGCGGCGAGATATCCGAGGCCAGGATTCCGAAATCCTCAACATCAATATTCTGAAAGGCGTTGGCACGCGCATACTCATAAACAAGCATTGCCAGAGTGTACGGTTCCTGGCCGGTTGACGAGGCGGCGCACCAGATCCTGACCAGCGGCCGTTTGAGGACACCGCCTTTTGCCTTCTTCTGCTTAATCAAAGCACCCAGCATTGGCAGCACGGTTTTTTCAAAGGCGACAAACGGATGGCCGTCCCGGAAGAAAAAGGTCTCATTGGTGGTGATCGCCGTGATTAAGGAATCCCGGTAAAGACTGCCCCGGTCGCTGATCACCTTCTGATAGAACTCGGTAAAAGTCGAACTACCGCTGGCTTTGACAAGCGGCTCAAGCCGCTGCTGGACCAGGTAGCTCTTTGTATCCGGGATCGCGACCCCGCAGATATTGCGAATATATATCCGCAGCCCGTCAAATTCTTTCTGAGTAAGTTCCAGCATCAGCTTTTCCCGTTGCCGACAAGCTCTTTGATACTGGAAGCGATGCGTTCAAGCGGCAGCACCTCGTCCACGCAACCGGAGGTAACGGCCGAGCCCGGCATCCCCCATACCACGCTGGAGGCCTCATCCTGCGCAATGATATGGGCGCCGGCCTTTTTCAGCGGCCCAAGCCCGCGGGTGCCGTCCGAACCCATGCCGGTCAGCACAACGGCAATCTGGTCGCCGCCGTAGATAGCCGCTGCCGACCGGAAAAGGACATCCACCGAGGGCCGGCAGCCCTTTTCCGGCGGCTGATCGTTCAAGGCCGTGACCACCTGGCCTATGGCCCCGCGGCGAATAACCATATGCCGACCGCCGGGAGCAATATAGATATGTCCGGGCCGGATGACATCGTTATCCTTGGCCTCGATCACCGTATGGCGGCATTTCTTGTCAAGATTATCGGCCAGCGACTGGGTAAAAGTGGGCGGCATATGCTGAACAATGAGAACCGGCAAATCGATGAACCCGGAAAGCATCGGCAGTAAAACGGCCAAGGCCTTGGGGCCGCCGGTCGAGACCCCGATCAGCACCGCCCGGTAAGGAGTAACCCGGAGCGGTCTGGCGGCCGGCCTGGGCACTGGTGGCCGCAGTGGCGCGACCACAGGCTTCGGGCGGCCGGCCGTAAGGCGCTTTAATGCAACATGCCTGATCTTGACGATGATCTGCCGGTGCAGCATCACAATACTTTCCCGTAGATTATCCCCTTCCGGCTTGGTAACAAAATCAAACGCGCCCTGCTCCAGGGCGCTGATCGTGACATCCGCCCCCCGGCGGGTATGGGCGCTCACCATGATAACGCCCACATCGGGCAGTTCCGGATGTTCGGCGTTGAACTGTTGGATCGCCTGCAGGGTCGCGAGGCCGTCCATCTCCGGCATCTCCATATCCAGGGTCACCAGATCAGGCAGCCGCCCTCCTCTGATGAACTCCATGGCCTTGACCCCGTTAAAGGCCACCCCCAAAACCTGGATATCTTCATCACCACGCAGTGACTCCTCAAGGACATTGCGAAACACCCGGGAATCATCAACGATAAGTATTTTTATCTTCTCAGCCATAAAATCCGTGTTATCTCACCGGTTACTCACCCGGCTGATTGTTTCCGACAACCGCACAGTCCGCTGCCGCCAGCGATGGCTGCAGCGGACTCATGACAAAAATCCCCCCATCCTCAAGGAGTCGAGGAAAGGGGGATTTTCACCTATTTTTTACCACCTGCGGAATCGTTTGTCTACACCTTGAATCTGCTGACCATCTGTTGAAGTTCGCCAGCGACTTTCGCCAGTTCCCCGGCCGAGGTATTGATCTGCGCGGCACCGCCGCTGGTTTCCTCTGCGGCCTGCTTGACACCGTGAATGTTCTGCGCCACGTCGTTGGCCGCCTTGGCCGCTTCGCCGGCATTCTTCGACATATCGTTGGTCCCGACTGAAATCTCGGCAATACCCGCGGCCACGCTGGCTGCAGCCTTGTCAGCCTCGCCGACGTTGGCCGCAATCTCATTCACCGTCCGGGTCTGTTCGGCCACCGACTTGGCAATATCGTCCACTGCGGCGTTGATCGAGGTGATGATCTCCGACACCGACGAGATCACCTTTACAGCTTCCTTGGTGTTGCCCTGCACCCCTTCGATCTTGTCGGCGATATCCTCGGCAGCCTGGGCGCTCTGGTTGGCCAACTCCTTGATCTCGTTGGCCACCACCGCAAAACCCTTGCCCGCCTCGCCGGCCGAGGCTGCCTCGATCGTGGCGTTCAAAGCCAGAAGATTCGTCTGCTCGGCGATCCGTTTAATCACCTCCGTCACCTTGCCGATGGCCTGCGCCGCCTTGCCCAGGGTGTTCATGGTCTCGGTCGCCGCCTGCGAGCGCGTCATCGCCGTGCCAGCCACCTCAAACGCCTCCTTGGCGTTGGATGCCACCCCACCGATCGACGTGCTCATCTCCTCAATAGCCGAGGCCACCGTACTCATGTTATGCGACATCTGCTCGGCACCCGAGGAGATCGAGGCGACATTCATGCTCATTTCCTCGGCGGCGCTGGCAATGGTGTTGATGTTGGTGGACATCTGCTCAGTGGCGCCGGCCACCGTATTTGACTGCATGGTCATCTCCTCGGCGTTGCCAGACATCTGATTGGCCACTGCCGACAGCTCCTCGGAGGAACTGGCCAGCATACCGGAACGGGCCTTGATCTCCTCGATCATCGAGCCAAGCATGTTGGTGGAGGTATTCAGGGCCGCGGACAGCCGACCGACCTCATCCTTACCAGTCACGGCAAGCTGCGCGGTCAAATCCCCTTCCGCCATCTGGTTCGCCATCTCCACGGCCGCATGCAGCGGGCCGGTGATGCTTTTCGTGATAAAGAGCGACAGAAAAACCCCCAACACCAATGCCAAAGCGCTGCTGACCAGAAGAATCATTTGGGTCCTGGCGCCGGCAGTCTCGATGTTCTTGGTCATCTTATTGGCCTCCGCCACCTGCCCTTCCTTGAAATGCCCCATCTTCTCGCCAAGGTCGGCGGCGTCCTCGTCAAAGCCCTTCATAAGCTTACTACCAGCCTCAATACCCTGCTTGACAAAAACATCCGCCATCATTATACCGTCATCGAAAAATTTCTTGAACGCCTTCTCCAAGTCGTCAATCTCCTTGATACCGGCGGTGTCGTTCTCCTTTTCAAACATCTGCCGCAGGGTCTTCAGGTCCCCGGCGAACTCCGCGGCTACAGCTTCAGCCTCCTTGAGCCCGGCCAGGTTGTGGGTGGCGGCGACATCGGTCAGGTTATTCTGGGCCTGACTAATATTCAGGGCCATTTCCTCGGCGAGAAGGGCAAAAGGCAGGCTCTCGGTCTCCACCTGTCTGCCGTACTCAACGACCTGCCGCAAGGAAAAAATCGTTACCAGGACCGCGATTGCGAAACAGCCGATCACCAGCCCGAAACTCAGTCCCAGACGCTTGCCGATCCCCATGTTTGAAATCTTCATTTTTTCTTACCTCACGCTAGTAGATTATCTTCCTGCCCGCACCGCACATTAAACCTGAACAGCCTCCAGAAAGCGTTTCGCATTCAAGGCGATCAGCAACCCGCTGTCCAACTTGCAGACACCGCACACCAGATTTCCCCCTTCATTGCGCCGATCGCCGGAATCAGGGGGGGCCTCGTCGGTTTTGCGACGATCCTCGATTTCATCCTCGGCAATCTCCACCACATCGCCGATCCTGTCGATCAGCACTCCGAACGATTCGCCGACCACCGGTTTAAAAATCACCAGCAGGCTCCGGCCGCCCGCTTCCGCTTCCACTTCTTGTTCCTGGCCCAGCAGCATCTGCAGATCAAGTACCAGATGGATCTGCCCCCGGATATTGACAAAGCCCATCACCTCGCGAGGAGCATGGTATATCGGCGTAAACCGCACCACGGAACTGATTTCCTTGACGTGCAGGATATCCACCCCGTACAGCCTGCCGGCCAGATAAAAAGTGCAGAATTTTCTAGTTGGCCCTGCTGACCGCTCATCTATTTTTTTTGCCTGCATACCAATCTCCTGGCCGTTTTTTTATTCATGATTTCTCGTGCAGCAAATTGTCCACCGCTTCCAGCAGCCGCAACCGGTCGATCTTCACCTCATAGCGGTTGAAACCCACTTGCAGAGCCCGATCCCGATGCTTGCCGGATTCCAGGGAGGTGAGCGCCAGGGAAGGAATGTCCCGCTGGTTCGAGCCACTCCGCACCTCCTGCATGAACTCCCAGCCGTTCATCTCCGGCATTTCCAGGTCCGAGACAATGAGATCGAATTGGTTCTCGTTCAGGAAATTCAGGGCAATCTTGCCATTTTCAGCAACGGTCACCTGATAACCATTGTCTTCCAGATACCCCCTGATCATCTGTCGAAAAAACGGCGAGTCCTCGGCCAGAAGAATATGGACCGCCTTGCCGCCGCTGTTTTTCTGTGCCGGGGTGCCGAACCAGCCAGGCTCCGCCTTTTCGATGAGACGATACATGTCGATGAACAGGGTAATGTGGTCGCGGATAATGGCCGTCCCCAGGAGACCGGGCTCCTGATAGCTCTCGATGTTCAGTTCCAGCGGCGCCTCGGCGATATCCAGCAGGGTCGACACCAGGATACCGAACGGCCGCTTGGTGTGCTTGGGCAGCAGCAGAAACATCTCATCCCGCATGACACCGGACGAGACATTGAGATGCTTGTCAAGCCGCAGAATTAAAGTTGACTGACCATCGATGGAGATAAACTCCTTATCGCCCACCGGCTCGATGCCGGCCGGGTCAATCCGTTCGATCCGCCGGATAAGCGGCAGGGCGAGTGCAAACTGCTCCTCGGCGCCGTTTTTGAACAGCAGCACGGCCTGGGTTCCTTCATCGCTCCGCCCCTCGATCGCCTGGTCATCGCTGCCGCCGATTGCCTTGTAGCGAAGCCCGGCATAGGCGGAGATCCCTTCGATGTCAAGGATTAAGGCCACCTGCCCGTCGCCCATGACCGTGGCGCCGGAATAACAGGGCAACGCTTTGAGGGCCGGATGCATGGGTTTGACCACGATTTCCTCGGTACCCAGAACCCGGTCGACGATCAGCCCGAAACGGTCGGCCCCGACCTTGAGCACCACAAAATTAAGCGAAGTGCTGACAATACTTTCAGCATCGGCCGCGCCCTTCTTCTTGGCAGCCTGATAGTCGGCCAGTTTTATTTCCTTCAGTTTTCTGTACTTTTCCGTTACCTGGGCGCAGGCCTTGTCCGTGAACGGTTTAGACCGCGCCAGAACCTCCTGCAACCGGATCATGGGCAGCAACCGCTTGCGGAGGCGGTATACCTCCCGGTCGCCGGTGTATTCAAGCTTGGTTAAAACATCCTGGTCGTACAGGGCCACCAGTTCCTCAAGATTGACCTGCGGAATGGCATAGCGGTAATTGCCGACCATGACGATCAGGCAGGGGATGATGGCCAGGGTCAGAGGCAGCCGCAGATGGACAATGGTGCCCTCGCCGAGCCTGGATTCGATGTCAACGGCCCCGCCCAGTTTTTCCAGGTTGGTCTTCACCACATCCATGCCCACGCCCCGGCCAGAAACATCACTCACCTTGCGGGCCATGGAAAATCCGGGCAGCATGATCAGGGAAATCGCTTCCTTGTCGTTCAACTGGGCCACCTCGGCCTCGGTCTTCAGCCCCTTTTTCACGGCCGCCTCTTTCAAGGCCTCCGGATCAATGCCCCGGCCGTCGTCTTTAATCTCGATATTGATCAAACCGCCCTCGTGATAGGCGCTGAGCCATACCCTGCCGATTGCGGGTTTGCCAAGAGCGGTTCGGACCTCGGCCTCTTCCAGGCCGTGGTCGCAGCAGTTGCGGATCAGATGGGTCAAAGGATCGGCCAGGGATTCGAGAATGGTCTTGTCCAGTTCCACCTCGTTGCCCTTCATGGTGAGCTCGATCTGTTTGCCGAGTTTCTTGGCCAGCTCGCGCACCACCCGCGGGAACTTGCCAAAGACATTGTCGATCGGCTGCATCCTGGTCCGCATGATGGTTTCCTGCAACTCCGAGGTGACGATATCAAGCCGCTGGACAATAGAGCGCGCCACCGGGTCCGTGCGGTCAACGTTCAACAACTGCTGGTTGCGGACCAGAACAAGTTCGCCGGCCAGCATCATCAGGGTATCGACAATCTCAACGCCGATCCGGATGGTGCCGCCCTTGCCTTCCGCGGATTTTGGTTCGGCCACCGGGACCGTCCCTTCCTTGTCAACCGATTTCGGCGGCTGAGGTCGGGGTTGCGCACTCTCCTGCTCCTGCCGGGCCGGAGTTGGCGATGGCGCAGATTTTTCAACCGCCGGCGCTTTCGCAGCGGCAGGTTTTTCAACAACGACTGCGGTCGGAACGGCAGGCTGGGCGACTGATTCCGTCTTTTTTGCCGCGCCCGGTTTCGTCTCTGCGCTGGCGGCTTTTGCTGGCTTTTCCACCGCCGGAACCTTTTTTTCTTGCTGCGACATTTCCGGGGCAGACGGTGTCACGACCCCCGTGGCCTTCGGGTCGCCCCCTCTCTGCACCGCCGTAATGCTCTCGACAGGCAGATCGATTTCATTGGCGAGCGCCTCCTGCGTCAGCGCGGTGGCGTAAAGCACCAGGTAATTCAGCGGCCCCTTGGGCAGACCGGCCCGCAGATCATGATCCGACGTTTCAATCCGGCCCTCGACAATGGTTCCTTTACTCAGCAACTGCCTGACCAACCCGACCGGCGTCCTGCCTTGATCCTTGCTCATTCCCGCCAAGTCAAACTTGAGCAGATAGAGACGGCTGAACTCCTTTGGCACGGTGTCGAGAGAGAACTTGCTAATGTCAAAATCAATATCCTGACCGGTGCCATCGGAGAGGGTCGCGGCCGTCTCGAGATCCTGCTGGACTGCGGGTGACGACGCATTGGCAATGAGCTCGGTCAGGCGGCCGTGAATTTTGCCGATGTCCACGCTATTGCTCTGTTTGACATCATCGAGCATCAGGTTCAGATGATCGACCCCTTCGAGTAACGCATCGATAAACCTCGACTCCGCCCTGATTTCACCCTTGCGCAGCATGCTGAGCAGGGTCTCCATCACATGGGCGAGTTCGCTGATCGTGTTAAACCCGAGAAAACCAGCCGCCCCTTTAATGGAATGGATCGCTCGGAACACCTTGTCCACCCGGGCCTGGTCCATCTGATCCTTGTTCTTCTCAAGGGCCAGAAAATCATCTTCAATGCTCTCCAGATGCTCCTTGGACTCGGCAACATAGTCGTTTATGATCGCATCATCGAATTCGTCGAATGCCATGGTCATCCCTTTGTCCGGTTATGAATTCACCGCATAGATGCCGTCGGTCTTGGTCATCTGAAAAAGCCTGACCAGGTCCTTGTTTGCATTGGTTATCCGCAGATCCACTTTCTTGTCCTGATTATTGAATATGTTGGCAAAGAGGATAAGGACACTGAGACTGATGGAGTCGATGTCCTCGACCTGTTTGAAATCGAAGCAGAATCTATCGTAACCTTTATCCGTCAGATCAATGAGGGTAGAACGGAAGAGATCCGCCGTACTGGCGGTAAGATCGCCGGACGGGGCAATAACCTGAAAACCATCCTTTTCGGCAACGCTATAGCTGGTTTCCTGCGGGATGGTCAGATAGGCGGTGATCCGGTTGCCCTTGTCGTTGAACTCGATCTCATCGGCCATGGCATTGACCAGGACATAGCCACGGTTTCTGACTTGACGAGGATTTTGGGGTGGGCTCAGGTCAAGCTTCCGGGAATCGAAACCCTCACCGGCGTCCTCAACCACCACTTTGAATCGCCGGGCCGCAATATGCTCGACCCGGCAGTCGATGGGCCGCTCGATGATGTTGAGGTTGCCATGCTCGATGGCGTTGATCAGCAGTTCCCGAAGTACCAGTTTGATATCCTTGCACTCGTCGATTCCCAGTTGCTTGAGGAATTCGGCGCTCTCCCTGATCACCCGGTCAACCAGACGCATTTCCGATGAAATGGTAAAGGCGACGACATTCTCGCTTTCGTTTATCTGAAACATGGGTATTCCTCTCTCGTCACTGTTGGTCAACGACCTGATTCACGGGCAATTGGAGCCGCCGGTTCAGCGCTCCGGCCGGCCGGTGCCTGTCTTCAAGTCGGTAAGCGGTTACAGGGTGCCGCATATCCTCGTGTCAATCGTCGGCAGTTTAGCATGCCGACAACGAGGCCTGTTCGCTATACATCAGGTATGCGGGCAGGCCGATGACAAAAGAGATGCAGTACCCTGTAACCGCTTACTCCGGCACGCCTATTTCAAGACCGAGCAGCAGCATGTCATCGCACGGTTTGTGCCGGCAGAAGCCCAGGACACCCTGCCAGACGTTGTCAAACGACTGGGCAAGGGGCGGGACCGCGTGCGTTTCAACAAGCTGCAACAGTCCATCTTCGCCCAGCTTTAGCTTCCTGCCGCTGCTCCCTTCCACCCGATACACGCCGGGAATACCGTCGGTGTACAAGAACAGACGATCGCCCGGTGTCACCGCAAACGTCTGCTGCTGCAGCGCAACATGCTCGAAAAGACCGAGAGGACTGCCCCCGGCCGGCAACAGGCCGGCCTTGCCGGTTTTCTTTTCAAGCCAGACAGGCTCGGGGGCGCCGGCCGACGTCAACGCAATCCGCATCTCGCGAAAATCCAAATGCAGCAGACAGGCAGTGACCATGCGCTTCACCTTCCCACTTTCAAGCAGTGCCTTATTGAGTTGCCGGAAAAGAAGTTCGGCATCGGTAATCCTGCCGACCCGCTCGGCCAGAAACTGCTTGATCAGCACCGAGTGATAGGAGGCGCCCATGTCATGTCCGGAGACATCGGCCACAAAAAACATGCAACCGGTTTCGGTATCCTCGATGTGTACAAGATCGCCGCCCAGTTCGGAAAGAGGCTGGTTCCGGTAGGCAACCGGCAGGCGGGCCTCTTCCGGATGCAGACCGGTCAGTCCCTCGTGGACCGTGACCGCCGCGTCCATGTCCTTGCGGAGTTTCTCGAAATTTTCCTTGTAGCCGTCAACGAGCCGGGAGAGACTGGCCACCTGCTTGTGGGTCTGGTCGAATTTGTTCTTCAGGGCCCGCTGCCGCATCTCCTCATGCTGCAAGACCTTGAACACCCGGCCCAGCAGATCATCCGGCTCAAAGGGCTTGTCGAGATAATCGGCGCAGCCCCGGCGCATCAGCTCGACAACCATTTCCTTGTTGCCGTAGCCGGTGATCACCAGGGCGGGGAGGTGCAACTTGCGCTGATGCAGCTTGTCCAGAAGCTCCAGCCCGGTCATGCGCGGCATCTGGACATCCAGCACCAACAGATCCAGGCTGTCTTCCTCCGACCCGCTCACCTCTTCAATGAACTGAAGCGCGTCCCAGCCATCCGCCACCGCGGTGACCCGGTAGCCTTCATTCTTGAGCAGCAGCGACAGGGTAAACCTGGTTTGCGCCTCGTCTTCAGCCAGGAGTATGTGTTTTTTCTTCATCCGCTTATTCCCCGGGTAATGGCAATCCACCCATCGAATCAAGGTGCCAGCTTTTCCCAGTTTCCCATAGCAACTGCCGTGCCGGCCCGCATGGTTGCCCCTATCGATTTAACTTTACGAACAAAAGAATTCAGATGCCGACAAACACAACCGTCGAAGGGGTGCAACATTCGCTGACTGACACCCGGCGGAAAGAGTTGGAACATGACAGAAACCAGGAGAAAAAGTGAGGCGCAACACCGGTTGCCATGCAACAAATGTTGCAGGGATTCCAATGAAAAGCAGGAGGAACTTAAGGTGTTATTAAAGAGAGGCTACCCAATTGGAGATACTCGAATGAGTTCTGGCACAGGAAGAGATGAGTCTGGTGACGAAAAAATATCTTGGCGTGCCTTGAAATAACCCAAATCCGGCAGAAGCGATAGAAAAGGCTGGGATATCTTTCCCCAACGCCCACACAAGATAATACTACGAAAAGTAACTTGTATTGCCGGCGTTCTACCCGCCCCTGATCGTTCCGAGTCGCAGGTTGATGGCGGCCTCGGTGACCGGGCCGGCCACACCATCGGCAACAAGACCGGCGACTTTCTGAAACGCCCGCACGGCCCGCCGCGTGGCCGGGCCATAGCGACCGTCAACAACAAGCTTGGGGTCGGCGCCCAGGTCGTTGAGCGCCTGTTGCAGCCATTTCACATCGTCATCCTCGTCGCTCGCCTCCCAGGGCGCCGCCGGCTGATCATCCTCCTTCAGCAGCGGCCACACCTTGTTGAGCCACGCTTCACGTTCGGCAAGCCCGATCAGGCCGCCGTTGATGCGACGCGTGATCGTGCGGATATCGTTCTTGTCGGCATAGACGTTCAAGTTGTTTGCGGTCCACTCATGCAGGGCCGGTTTTAAGGCGTGTTCGGGCGCGATCACCAGATCCGGGTTGATCTCGAAATCAATCCCGCAGGCGGCTCCCATACGCTGGTGATTGCCGCGGCCGGTGGTCTGCAGCACGCCGTTGCCGCGGAAGCGGAACCCGTCGTCCGGCTGGGTGTTGCCGAGTTCGCGTGACTTACGCTGGTTGCCGAGGCCATAGACCCGCTCGGCAATGGCCTCCGGCCGGTGCGCAAGCAACTCCGCCTCGGCCGCGGTCACGGCGGCGGAATGACGGTTGACCCCGAAAATCTCCATGAGCCGCGCCGCCGAGTAGTTCATGCTCTCGCGCAGTATCGTGAAGCCCCCTGTCTCGTGGAGGGCCTGCGCCAGAAAATGCGCCATACGCAGGGGGGTGATGAGCCCGTGTTCCTCAAATAGAGAACCCCCATTACGGATGGCCTCAAGGTAGTTGCCGCGCGCCTGCCGCGCGATCCGGTTGACCGCGTCGATCGTGTTGATCGTCATAATAACCCTCCATTTTTCCCGTAGGGACCGATTCACGCTGCTTCTTGGCCGTCTTCAGCAAGCGCGTTCAACTGATGTCAAGTCATGACCACCGCAGAGCCTGTGGTGGGACCATCCCGTTACGAATATGCAATGACAAAAATCCGTTTGAACGGAAAGAGCACCCGACCATCGCTTCTCGTCACGTATGCCGCAGTAACGCGTTCCGTGAGAAACGCCACGAAACGCTGCTTCTCCTTAGCAGAATCAAGCGCGGCAAGAAATGGCCGCAGCCCGGTACTCGAAATCCACTCGACAATAGAGGCCGGGGATTCCATTACATGAAAATACTCCGTCTCCCAGATGTCGACCGAGGTTGCCAGCGGCGCCAGGGCGTCGTAGTAAACGTTCGGCTCCTCCATGGTAAGTGCCGCGCGCGGCCCGTCCATCCGAGAGCCCCATGCCTTGTCCTGGGCGATGTCGTGGATAAACGAGCGTAGCGCTGAATAGGCGCCGCTCGGAATCTGGAAGGCCAGAGCCCCACCGGGGGCCACCTGGTTAAACAAATGTCTGGCCAAGATGATGTGATTATCGACCCACTGCAGGGCTGCATTGGAAAACAGCACATCATGGGGCACGTCCGGGGCCCAGCCCACGATGTTGGCCAGCAGCCATTCCTGGTCGGGATAGGCCTGTTGGGCAGCAATGATCATCTCCGGCGAGCTGTCCAGCCCACAAACGCGAGCATTCGGCCATCTCTGGCGCAGTACCTGCGTGCTGTTTCCCGGCCCACAGCCCAGGTCGATGACTGACCTCGGCGCCACAAGCGCAATGCGTGAGGCGAGTTCACAGGCGGGTCGCGTCCGCTCATCGCCGAATCGCAGGTACCTGGCCGGGTCCCAGGAAGTCATGTTGCTCCGTCTGCTATCGGTCATGTTGAAATGATCATTTTTTTATCTGTGAGGGCGCAGGGTTTACAGAGATACAGAGATAACTCATTAAAATAAAAAATCCTCTGCTTATCAGTGTCTCAGCGCAAGTATGAGGTTTTTGCGAATGCATCAGTTTGTAGTTGTTATTACCTGTCCGCGCGAAGTAAATGAAATGCCTTGCTGACCCTCTGCGCCAATCATTACTGATTCAATAAGTGGAGGATTGACAGATTTTTCAGACTTCCACACAACTAAAAAGTTAGCACCTGATCCGCCAGATTTGTCTTTCTGCGCAATAACAAAACGTTTTGATTCAAAAGGACTAAGAACAACAGCCCGATCTAAATATTTCCTGATACGTTCTCCTTTTGTTCCATGATAGTCTACAGTTGTAATTGTAATTGAGTGTTTTAAGTCTACATTTCTGATGCTAAGAGTAACTGTCAGCAATATTTCCATTTCACGATTGCCAGCGTAAATATGGGAATAGGCTGGGACGTAAAGCGATTGACCTTTCGACAAAGTTACTGTCTCGTCAGCATAAGCAGAGGACGAAAAGTTGCCCACTATGACAAATAGTGACAGAAGCATAAAACAAGATATCTTTCTCATGAAATTTCCCTCCCCACCAAAGGATTCAGCAAACACCAGCCAGTCTTTTGAATTCATTCCGCTCTTGTTGATTGCCGACAACCGCCACCATATCCCCTTCTTGAAAAGAATAATTCGCTTTAGGATTGGAATGAAATACTTTTTCATGGATAATCCCGACAATTGACGCTCCGGTTTTGGTACGAACGGCTGCATCTTTAATACTTTTATTGATAAGATGGCTTTCAGGCAAGAGAGTAACCCATGAAATTTCTAGCATATTTTTTATGTTATCAAGCTTGGCCAGAAGTTGGTGATCACTTTTTGATTGATAAATCGGTGCATAAAGCTGTTGTCGTACAGCGTCAGTATATTGCTGAATAACAGCCACAGGAATTTCCAGATGGAGGAGTGCCTGCCTCGCAATTTCCAGTCCTGCCTCCATCTCTGGCAGAACCGCCATATAAACCCCACTTTCATATAACGCCCGAGTTTGATCAACTCCATCGGCCCGAACAATTATATGCAATTCCGGCCTAAGTCGATGTGCTTGTTTTACAATGGATTGAGATGTGGTAACTGAAGGAGTAGTAATAAGCAAAAGCCTGGATGTCAGTACTTTCGCAAGATCAAGTACTGTTGGCTGACTCATATCACCATAGATTACAGGAAATTTTGCTGCTTTGCATTCAAGCATTCGCTGATGATTTAATTCAATAACGACAAAAGGGAGCTTGAGTTGGGTCAAAATCTGCGCGATATGCTGTCCAACCCGCCCACCTCCAGCAATGACGACATGATTCTTAAGTCCAGAATATGGTATGTTTTCAGTTTGCAACGGCTCATATTTAACGAGCCGATTTTTCAATTTATAGAGGGGTGCGGCCAGAGCTGAAGCAAACGGGGTAATCACCATGCTCAAAACCGACATGGCGAGAACGAGCGAATACATATTTTGGGAGATGGCTTGCGTTTCAAGACCTACCCGTGCAAGAACAAAGGCAAATTCACCCACCTGAAACAGACCGAGGCCAACTGCTATTGGAACAATATTGATATATCCGAATAGCATTGCCAACATGTAAAATATTGAACCTTTGAAGATTGCTATGACCAAAACCAAGGAAAGAATTATTTTCCAGTTTTCGAGCAAAAAGGCCGGGTCGATAAGCATGCCAACCGATGTAAAAAACAAAAGGCCGAAAATATCTCTTAAAGGAACAATATCGCTCAATGCTTGATGGCCATAATCCGACTCATTGAGAACCATTCCAGCGATAAAAGCGCCGAAAGCAAACGAGAGCCCGAATAGATATGTGGCATACCCAATGCCAAGACCTATTGCGGTGATGGATAAAATGAAAAGCTCTCTGGAGTTCCACTGGGCCACGTGCGACAGCAACCATGGGAGGAGCTTTCTGCCCAAATAAAACATTAACAGTAAGAAGATTAGAGATTTGATTACAGCAATGGCTAAGAGAGGCAAGCCTATCTTTGGGTTGCTCAGTTGAGGGAGGATAATCATCATCGGTATGACAGCCAGATCTTGAACAATGAGCATGCCAATCATTACCCGACTGGAAAGAGTCCCCAAAAGCCCCCTGCTCATAAGGGTCTTCAGCGTCACCATGGTACTGGAAAGAGATATTAAGGCTCCTAACCATAATGCGCTCACGAAAGACCAGCCCAAATATCTGCCAAGGCAAAAACCAAAGCCGATGGTAAGAAGAATTTGTACAGGAGTGCCAAACAGGGCGATATTTCGTACCGATTTTAATTCGCTAACAGAAAATTCCAACCCCAGCGCAAAGAGAAGAAGGGCCACTCCGATTTCCGCCAAAAGTTCGATTTCATGAATATCACCAACAGTAATCCCTCCAGTGTATGGCCCTACAACGATCCCGGCAAGTATGTACCCTAAGATCAACGGTTGCTTGATCCTTTGCGCAATGAGCGCACCAATCAAGGCAGCAATCACGATAATGACAATATCTGCGGCTACCCCCATCTGGAGAACCTCACTTCAGAAAATTGCATTCTTTTTCGTGCCAAAAATTTCAAGCTACCGCTGGATCTCATTATTTTTTCAAACGACTTAATAAGCGCCCGGCCCTTCGTGTCTGCTGAATTTGCAGGGGCGCCCGGCACAGTCTTGTTATTGTGGGCTGAAAGCCCTGTATGTGAAACCTGGCACTGTTGAGATGACAGGACCATAAATATTAGCCGAAGGCAAGGGCATCCTCGCGAGAGGGTGTCTGGAAAAGGCCCCCCCCTGGGGCACCGCTTGGGCACCCGCCCGGGACACTAAGGGCCTGTAAAGAAATAACTGCTACAAGAAGGCGCTCAGATTGGGGTCAGATTTGGTTGCGCCGATTGAGCACCCCAAGGGTATTTGCTGCGCGGCACAAAACCGCAGGAGTAGCAGCGCTACTTTGAAGATTTTGCGATTGAGGCAAGACCAAAGATGGCCCGAAGATGAGATACATGATGGAACAATTATTTCTTTACAGGTCCTAAAGGCACATTACGATATCCGCACGGTTCAGGGATTGACGGGACATGTCGACGTTTCACCACAATGATGTACAAGACCTTCCAGCCCCAACTCCCGCCAGCGAAAACAATCCACCGTGTGGTCATTCACCATGCCGACTGCCTGCATATGGGCATAGCAGATAGTGCTGCCGACGAAACGGAACCCCCGCCGCTTCAGGTCGCGGCTCATGGCATCGGAAACCGGGGTGCTGGCCGGGATTTCCTTATGGTTTTGCCAGGCGTTTTGCAGCGGTCTGCCATCCACGAAGCGCCACTGGTAGGCAGCGAAGGAACCAAATTCCCCCTGAATCGCCAGGAAGGCGCGGGCGTTGCTAATCGCCGATTCCACCTTGAGGCGATTACGGACTATGCCGGGATTCGCAAGGAGTTCCGTAACCTTGACATGATCGAAATGCGCCACTGCCTCGGGGTCAAAGCCGGCAAAGGCGACGCGGTAGTTCGGACGTTTACGCAGGATGGTAATCCAGGAAAGCCCGGCCTGGGCACTTTCCAGGATCAGAAACTCGAACAGGAGCCGGTCGTCGTGGACTGGCACGCCCCATTCCCGGTCGTGATAGTCCAGATAAAGCGGCTCGCTGCCGACCCAGGCGCAACGGATAGGAGTCACGTCGTTAGCCATTGCAAAAAAAGAGGTGAGAAAATGATATTAAGACGGAACAGGGATCCTCGCACGCCCCGCAAACAAGAAATTCTACAGGTTACCGACGTTCTATCCTGTTGATCCACACTCATCATCTGCGCTGAACGTGGCAGACACTGCAACGGTAGCCCAGCTCATGATGACGGTTGCTGCCGTGCTGCATCCGCGGCGGGCCGGACACTGTTTCAACCGGATGACAGACCAGGCAGTCCCTGAACAGTGAAAGCGTGTAATCGGAAATCACAGTATCCAAGGGATGACAGAAGAGACATTCGTATATTTCACCGGGCTCCGCTCCGGGCGGAATCGTGGACAGGATAATCGGCGAGCCTATCAGCAGATGGTGTTTGTTGACATTAGTTTCGTTTAGAAAAGGAAACCCAATGAGATCGTCATGACAGCTGCGGCAATCCGCTTCTGTAGGCAGGCCGTCGCCTCCGGTCATCCCTCCGTATGATCCTCCGCCGCTGTATGCCAAACTTGTCGCACAGGGAAAGAGAAAGAGCGCCGCCAGAAGACATCCGCCGGCAAGAAACTGTCTGTTCTGATGTAAAAACCTGGTCATTGAGAAATCTGTCGGCGTTGGAACATACCTGCTGTTTTTCATTTCATTCACCGAAGAAAATAATCCGGGAGCTTTTCCGCACCGTCCCCCCCTTAACAAAACTTCCTACGATCTTTCCATATCACCGTAAGAAGGTTTCTATCTTGGCCTTTCCGCGCAACTCCTGGATGTGCGCGGCCAGCTTCTGCCGCTTAAGGTTGCCCTGAAGAAATTTCTTAATGAATTCCTTTACGTTCTCATCATAAGACACAACGCCTTCCGGCTTCCGCTCAATCACTTCCAGGACGTGATAACCGAACTTCGTTTGAACTATTTCGCTGAGTTTTCCAGATTCCAGAGAAAAGGCCACCTTATCAAACTCCGGCGGCATGAATTCTTTTTCAACGTATCCCAGATCGCCTCCAGCCGCTGCGGAATCGCAATCCGAATACTCCTTTGCGACCACGGCAAACTCCTTGCCTCCCAAAATCATCTGCCGCGCCTTGTCGATCTTCTCGCGTGCCTTTTCCTTCTCCTCCGGCTTGGCCTCCTCGCCAGCCTTCACCAGGATGTGCCGTACCTTGACACTCTCCTTCGCCGTAAAACTCGCCTGGTTCTTATCATAGTATGCCTTTATGTCCTCTTCAGGGACGACTGGATTTGCGATACCGTTTTTCTCCAGGTATTCGTCTAAGAAGATTTGACTCCTGATCGAATCGCGAAGTTCCGCATCGCTCCTGCCCGTAAGTCTTGATGCCTGCGGACCCTTTCTTATCTCACCGAGCCTCTTGTCGATTCTCTCGTCCATATCAGGGACATTAAGTGCCTGACTCGCCTGATAGACGAGCGCATTATCAATGAGCTGGCTGAGTACCTGCTCGCGTTTCTGCCTCAAAAGCTCGGGAGCAGGCTCACGCTTCCCGTACTTCTTGAACTTACTGAGCGTGGCCTCCACCTGTTGATTCAATTGATCTTCGTAGATGGGCTTGCCATTGACCTTTGCAACCACCACCCGCCCATCCTCTTTGACGGCCGGCGTGTCCTCGGCCGCGGCCATCGGCACCTGACAGTATGACCAGATGAATGCAGCCATCAACAAGCCCAGAAGCAAAACCGGCACCTGTTTTTCCCATTTTATCATATTCGTCATCTCCTGGGTGCGCCGTACGTTACATCAAGACCCCTAACGATGGAGACTTGCGCTGTGCCCCCAACCTCTCCCCTCGGCACAAAGACGACCTCAAGGGCTATATTTCCCGCACCGAGATTCCAGACCACCTCTTGAGGTTTGTGGCCTCCGAAAATGAACGTCCGGGAAAGACGCCTGGAAAGGACGCCGTCTTTATAGACCCTGCACTCTACGGTGCGGAGGTTATCGTTTGTGATGGTGATCTTGTATTCTCCGATCGGCAGATCAACGGTCTTGGCGTTAGCCGCGGGTCGTGTTCCAAGCTTCGTGAGCCTAAAGCTCATCTCGTCTATCGCCGCCACCCCGGCGGCGTTCACCAACCCGTATCCGAAGAGCACATCAAGACCCGAATCACCCAGATCTCTTGCCATATTCTGCAGCATGAGCCGCACGTCTTTGTTATCCGTATCCCCGTCTTCGTCAACGTCATCAACGCCCGCCGACATGATAAGTGCCGCCACCCCTGCCACGTGGGGGGCGGCCTGAGAGGTGCCGCTCAGCACATCATAGGAGTTGCCTTGTGAGGTCGAAAATATCGATACGCCAGGGGCGGCCAATTCCACCTCCGGACCAATGGAAGACAAGTACCAGAGTTGATTCGCCCGATTAGTGGCGGTCACCGCGATTACGGAACTGTACGCCGCGGGCTTCGTAACCGGCCCATTTTCAATGTTCCCTGCAGCCGCGACCAAGAGGAGACCCGCCGCCTCGGCGGCGTTGCACGCCTCCTCGAAGGCTTGAGAGTCCTCTTCAATTGAAAGACTCATGTTGATAATACGCATGTTGTTTGCCACTGCCCACTCGATGCCGGCAATAACCCAACTCGCTTTCCCACGTCCGCCTCCATCCAATACCTTGACCGCATGGACTTCGGCCTCAGGAGCCACCCCTACGACGCCCGTACCATTCTGTTCAGCAGCGATAATCCCGGCCACGTTGGTTCCGTGGCTATTCCAACTGTCGTCAGACGAGTTAGCAGGATCAGTAACACCTCCAAAATATTCGACAAAGTTTGCCCCGGACCTGCAGTTATTGCTCAGGTCTTCATGGGTGCAATCAATCCCTGTATCAAGGACTGCTATTTTGACCCCTGCGCCCTTTATGTTACGAGCGTGTACGGCTTCGCCGCCAATGTGCGCCACACCCCAGGAATTGACGTATTCATCCCCTGGCAAAGGCTCTACCGCCGTAACGATGCTGTCGTTCTCGACATAGGCGACGCGAGGATTTTTTGCAATGTTGGCTATCTCCTGTTCCGGAAGGGTTGCGGCCATGGCCGGAATCACGTGATAGGTATGTCTAATCTTACCCCTGGCGCCATGGACGAGGGCCTCCTCGGAAGGGCCGGGCCTTTGGTGATATCTTATAATAACGGCCCGTTCTCCACCCATGGCCGAACCCAGAAGGGCAAAATAGATGATCGCAAACAAGAGTACATGCGCTCCATAAGGCCTGCACTTCATATCGAAAATCCTTCCATGTGGCATCTGTTCGTTACTTCATATAGAGCAGAAGGGGATTTGCTTATCGCAAATCCCCTTCTGCCTAAGTCCGCTTGTTCATAAATTTGGTGACGTATTTATGAACGAGTCCACTAATTCTCTTAACGGAATTTTATGACGACGGTATCTGTGCTCGTCACGCCTTTGTCATCAGTTACCGTGAGGGTTGCAGTAACGGAACGTTGTCTGGAGGCATAGGTATGAGAGACGACTTTGCCAGACCCACGCGTCCTATCGCCGAAGTCCCATTCATAGCTCGTAATGCTCCCATCAAGATCTTTTGACAAACTGCCGTTAAGAGTCACCGTCGCCGTTCTCCTTACACGCTGATCACGGCCGGCATTCGCAACTGGCGGCTTGTTAGGATCAAGAGCCGAGCCGAAAACGCTGCTTACTTCGACTGTGCCGTTGCATGTGCCGCAGTTCGCCTCGATGTTGGTATTGTTCCAAGAGGTAACAGAGCAGGGACCGGCGCCCTTTATCTGGACACCTGTTCCGGAACCAGTTTCACCTATATGCTGGCTGAAGCCTCTTCCCGAGATCGACACGATTCCGTTGCTACAGGTCGCGGAGTCGACCGCCACCGCGGGATTCACTGCCAGGACGATGGGGCCGCTGGCCGCTGGGCCCTTCACCGCCCGCAACTCATAGTTGCCGGCAGCAAGTGAGGCCGGGATGATCACGACCATTGAGGACTCGGTTATCGTGCTCGGGGTCAGGGTCACCGTGGTACCATCTCCGGCCGTGAGAACGACTTGCGAGGTCGCCTCGAGCGGACCGTCAGGCCCTTGAACGGTGTTGGTCAATGCGGAGCCGAGTACCGTAAGCTCGGTATCAACCCCGGCAGTAACGGTGTAGGTGCTGAGACCGCCCACATCCGGAATGACCGGGCCGGAATAAGGGGCTGTGGCAGAGGCAGCCGAATTCAAGTGGCAGCCGTTGCAGTCAGCGTTGGCCCCGATGTGACCCCAGTAGGCATCCTCTGCTCCTGGCACGATGCTTCCTCTGTTGGCGACTTTCGGCGAATCCACCTGGATGTTGTGCAGGGTTTTCACCGAGTGGCACTGCTCGCAGCCGCGGATATTGACGTACGGGTCGTCGTAGATGTTGTGGCACATGAGACAGCTCGGCCTGGTCTCCGCGGGTGTCAACGGATTAAATGGGCCAGTTGTAACACCGGCCGAATGATGGGTTGATGCATTGTCGTACACGAGTATGCCGGTTGCCCCATCCGTGAGCGGGGGATTATTCATCAGTGGCCCGTGGCAGAAGGCACAGCCTCCCCGACCTGCATGGCCGGTAGGGGTAACGGGATCATCCTTCCCAGTCCCCAAGGCCTTGTCCGGGGTGACCAAGCTTGCTGCATAGGTAGGAATGTAGTGTTTGGGCTTGCCATTTGCCACCTCCCAAACCCAGGGGTTGTCGATGGGCGCGTGGCACTTCTTGCAGTTCGACGTCTGGGCCGGCTGCGTCAGGTGGTGCACGGATGCCTGGCCAGATTGCTGCGCGTGACAGTAGAGGCAATCCCTGAAGGTCGCAAAGTCGTAGCTGAAGGTTGCAGCATTCCATACCAGCTTGTGGCAGTCATAACACTCGTACATCTTGTTGTTGGCTGTCGGACAGTCGGCAAATTTGGCTGCTGTATAAGCGCAATTGATACGCTTGGCCGTGTTTTCGACGAGCAGGTGGTGCCTGTTTGGAATATTTGCGCCGTTAAAGGCAACATTTGGGTCCTCGTGACAAAGCCGGCAATCCAATTCCTTAAGGGTGTTAAAAACACCATCAGGGATGAAAGCTTGCTGATTAGCAGGCCATGGCGGCGCATTAGCAGAGCCTGCCGCCGCCATGCCCAAGACCATCGCAAAAGCGCTAGCCAGGACAAACAAAGTCGTGTTTCTCATTTCTTTCACCTCTTTCATTTTTTTTAGTTATCTAAATTGGTTGGTAGAAGAAAGCCTTCTCTGGCAATTTCCGTTACCCAACACTCGATACGCTTTGCCCGGTCACTTCACCTCCTTAATCAACGACCACCGCATGGCGATGAGCTTAGCGATGGCGGGCTTGGCCGTGTGTCCGGCGCCTGGGAACTGAGAGGTAGAATGCGTGGCCAAATCCTTTCCGGATTTATGGCAGCGATTTATTCCATTTCGACTGACCAGGCCGAATGATTCGCAGCCAGCACCTTGGGACCTGGAAAAAAACAACCTGGAATACGTGGCTCTTAAGGATTCTCTGGAAATTTACTTTTTCCCCGACGCGGGGGATACTTCAGGAGGAGCGACATCCTGACCCCAATCAGGCGTAACCGCGAAGAGGACGGGGTTTCCACGAAAATGAATTTAAATTCATTTATCATATAAACTTGGGCAATTTGTCAAGCATAATATTGTCTCAATTTCTCGGCTTGAGAAGAGCGACTCTAACATCTTTAAATTATGCGCTTTTAGCGTGCAAATCCTTCGTCCCTATCGTGCTGGGATTTACGATTTTCCAAATAAAATCAACAAAGAAGGACTACCTGGCCGTTTACCGCAATAACAGTCTGATCACCCTGCAGACCGAGAGAATAGCCGGAGAGCCCGTCGAGCCGCTCATGGTGCTGAGGCAGAACCGATCCCCCCTTTTTGCACCTTTTCAAGGACCGCTTTTAAATCAGCCAAGGAATAAGGTTTGCGAATAACTGCCTGGGGCCGCTCCGGATAATCGCCTTGCATCACCTGCGCTTCATCGTAACCGCTGGCAATGATCACCCGGATGTCAGGTCGCAGTGCTCGCAGACGCGCCAAGGTTTCCCAGCCATTCATTCCCGGCATGCTGAGGTCAAGCAGCACAAGGCTGATCTCATCTTTGCGAACACGGAAGATCTCCACCGCCTCATAGCCATCACGGGCCGCCAACACCTGATACCCGAACTTCCGCTTCAGCATCGCCTGGGCCATATCGCGAACCATGGGCTCATCATCCACCACGAGGGCCAAGCCTCCCTTCTCAAGGACGCTCGAAACAGACTGATCTTCTTTCAAGGATGGCAGTGTTTGGGTATGCAAAGGGAAGAAGACTTGAATGGTGGCGCCGTGATCGAGTTGGTTCTCAACGGTAATTGCGCCGTCATGCGCCCGGACCAGACCCAGGACCACGGGCAGCCCCAGACCTCGCCCCACGAACTTGGTCGAAAAAAACGGATCAAAGATTTTCTCCAGGGTTGTTTCATCCATCCCACAGCCTGTATCAGATACCGAAAGGCAGACATAATTCTCAGCCTTCGGCTCCCAATGCAACGGGATAAAACGCAACCCCTGCGTCTCTGCCTTGCTGACAGTGCGAAGCGACACGGCGATTTCCCCTTTTCCTTCACCGATCGCTTCCGAGGCGTTGGTAATCAGGTTGCCCAGGATCTGCTTTATGTACGCACTGTCCCCCAGGATGAACGGTCCCTGTGGAGGGATCTCGGTCTTCAGAGATACATCAACCGACATTGAGGCGTGAAAAAGAGGGAGTGCTTCCCGGATGGCTTCCCCAAGATCGAGCGGTTTTTTCAGCCCCGTGGTTTGACCGAGATAGGCGAGCATCAGCCGACTGGTTTCAGCCGCCTTGCGAGAGGCCTGCATCGATGCGATAAGACTCGGCCGAAAGTCTGACTCTTGCGGCAAATCGTCCAGAACAAGCTCCAGGTTCCCTATCACCACGGCGAGCTGGTTGTTGAAGAGGTGGGCAATGGCCCCGGCCATGCGGCCCAGACTTTCGGCCTTCCGGGCCTGCTCGAGCCGGCGTTCCAGCTTTATCCGCTCTTCCTCCGCCTGCTTGCGCTCGGTGATGTCGCTGTGGACCGCGACCAGGACCTTCCCATGTTGGGAATGACTGAAAACACTCACGCTGGCATAAGACCAGAAAGGTGTACCGTCCTTCCTGATGTTTTGTATCTCACCCTGCCATACGCCCTCTTTGTCCAGGATATCCAGAATTTCCCTTGCCGTTTCTTCAGGGTCTTTCTCTGTTGGGTAATTGACCATCGAGGCGTGCCTGCCGATCAATTCTTCGGAATCATAACCGAACATCTCCTTAAATTTCAGGTTGGCATAAACAATGATGCCATCCATGCGGATAAGATAAACACCCTCGGTCATATTGTTGAGTATAGCACTTTGAAGGCGCAATTCCTCCTCCGCCCGCCTGCGTTCGGTGACGTCTTCTCCCGAAAACAAAACGCCAACGATGCTGCCTTGCTGATCATAAAGCAAGGTATTATAAAAGGCGATCTGCCGCTCGTCCCCCGCCTTGGTCAATACGGGGTTTTCGTAATACTCGACAAGGGCGAACTCCCCTTGCATGAGTTTCCGAAACACCCCCATAACTTCCTCGAATCTTGTCTTGGACAGACCGACATCAAACCAATTCCGCCCGAGGAGTTCCTGCTCATCGTAGCCCAGGATAGCGCAGCCCTTCTTGTTGATCAGGGTGATACGCCCTTGCGTGTCCAGCGCCACCAGCATGACGCCGGCGGTATCCAGATACTGCCGGGCCTGTTCACGCTCTTTGCGGATGGTTGCTTCCGCCTGTTTCCGTTCGGTGATGTCCCGGGCAATGCCGGTGGTGCCGACGATCGCGCCGGCCTGGTCACGGATGGGAGTTTTGATGGTTTCTATCCAGCGAGTCTGCCCGTCCTTTTCCGACAGGGGCTCCTCCACCTGTTTGCGCCGGCCCAGGGCCATGACATCAAAATCGTCCTGCCGGTAACGTTCGGCCAATTCCCGGGGCCAGACATCCAGGTCGGTTTTGCCCACCAAATCCACGGGCCTGCGGCCACAGGCCTGGCCAAAGGCCTCATTGACCGCGAGGAAGCGGCTCTCTTGGTCTTTGAGCCAAACCAAGTCCGGGATATTGTCCAGCATGGCCTGAAGTTTGATCCCGCTCTCCCGTAGCGCCAGGTGCGTTTCCCGGTTTCTCAATTCGTTCAACCCCTGAAAAGCCAGAGACTTTGCAAGGTCGGCGACAAAAGAGAGATATTGGTCGAGTTTCTTTTGGGTAATGACAGGCACCTTTGCGAGTGCGGCAAGATAGTCCTGTTCGTCGAAGCCAAATGTCCTGGCCTGTTGCCGGAAGAACTCCCAGTCAGGCTCTACAAGGAAAATTTGTCCGGAAAAAATGTTGGCGAGATGGTTTCCGTCTATGATGAGCGGGGTGGCAATAACAATAAGACCTCGCGGACAGGTGATCTGCGCCTGTCCGGAAGAGATGGATGCACCGCTTACAATGTTTTTATTGCTTTCGATGCAATCCCGTTGGGTCTCTGGATTGACCCGATGGAATTTCGTGCAGATGTCCTGCCATCCTGACCTGGTAAAAATAGTTCCTTCAAGATCGATGATGGCAAAGGGTATGCCGGAGACAAGAGAGAGGCTGTCCAGCAGACCTTGAAGCTTTGGGATATCGATGAGATCCTGAATTCGGTAGTTCATGCTCGTGGCGAAGTCCTCAAAGAAGATTTCCAGAAAGGTTGTGCAGTAAAAAAAAGCGAGTGGAGCAAAAAGAGGAACGCCATGCTAATCGACATCACACCCGCACTGCTCTTCTGTTGCCCAAGCGCATGGCGGTTATGAAATCCCCACCTGCTGCTGACCGACTCGAAGATCCTGGCCGCTTACAGCAAGAACAGTCTGCCCACTCTGCTTTTTGGCATGGCCCGGAAAGGCATAGGCATGTTTCCTGAAGAGAGCGACGCAGGCATCCACAACATCGGCGTCATAGGTTATGCCCCGCATGCCGATGATCTCCGCCAGGGCCTGGTCAAGCCCGAAGGCGGGCCGGTAAGGCCGATGGGAAGACAGTGCCTCCACCACGTCGGCCACGGCCAGGATACGCGCCGTGCCAAGAATCGCATCGCCCTTCAGACCGAGGGGATAGCCGGAGCCGTCGAGTCGCTCATGATGCTGGTGCACAACCGCGGCAACCGGCCAGGGAAATTCAATCCCCTTCAGGATGTTGTTGCCGGTTTCCGGATGCGGCCTGACAAGTCCGAGTTCGATCTCGTTCAGCCGGCCCGGCCGGCAGATAATACTGGTGGGCACACAGACCATGCCGATATCATGAATGAGCCCGGCCATGTAGATGCCTTCGATCTTATCGGCGGGAAGCCCCAACTGCCGGGCAATAGCCGCGGCCAGATCGGCGACCCGGCGCTGATGGCCTGAGGTGTAAGGGTCCCGCATCTCGACCATCAGGGCCATGGCCTCAATGGTGCCGTTCATCGCCCTGGACAACTCCCGGGTGCGTAGCTCTACCCGATGTTCCAGTTCATCATGCGCCTTTCTAAGCGCCTCTTCAGCCTGCTTCCGCTCGGTGATGTCACTCAGCATTAAAAAAAAACCAGCAAGTTCCCCTTGCCGGTCAACCATGCCGGAGGCCGTGGCGTTCAGAAACCGTTTCGCGCCGTTGTGCTGCCGCTCGATGATAAAGCAAGGCCGCTCGCCCTGCCGGATGGCGTCCATGGCCTTGTTGACCCTGGCCAGCAGCGTATCGCAGTGCTGGTGGATGGCCCGCAAGTCCCGGCCAAGCACCGCCGCCGCTCCCACCCCGAGGAGCTGCTCAGCGCCGGGATTAAAAAACACGACCCGCTGGTTGAGATCAACAGCCAGCATGCCGTAATCAACAGAGGACCGGAGGATGTTGTCCAGATAAACCGTCTTCTCAGCGAGATCCCGGGAAGTGGTCTGAATAACATCATCTTTTTCCCTGATCAACTCGTTAAGGGCCTGGATGTATTTGCCCTCAAGCCCCCTGACGATGTCCGACTGGGTGGTCAACCCCTCGATGTTGCCTTGCCGGTCGACCACCACCAGCCGCCGTAGCCGCCGGCGTTTCATGATATCGACCGCCTCGGCTAACGAGGCATCACCATACACGGTCTGCAAATCAGAGGTCATCACCTCGGCCACGGTCAGACGGTCAAGGTCGAGGGAATCGATAAGCAGCCGCGAGGCGTCACGTTCGGTGATAATGCCGACCGGTTTTCTGCCATCCGCCACCACGATGCAACTCAGCGAATTATCGGCCATGGCCACCAGGGCCTGCCGGACGCTGGTCTGCCGGGAAACAGTGGAGATGACTCTGGTCATGACCTGCGATACCCGCTTCAGTTCGACAAACGACTCATAGGAGAGATGCTCGACAATGTTGGATAGCGTGACAACACCGACCAAATTGAGCGCCTCGTCCACCACTGCCAGATGACGCACACCCCGAGTGGATAGCAGGTTGTAGGCCTCGAAGATGTCCATGCCCCTGGGCGCGGTGATGACCGGCGAACTCATGATTTCCCGGATCGGCCGATTGGCGAATTCCCTGGGCTGCCGGGCAATGGCTTTGACAATATTCCGCTCGGTGACGATGCCGACCGGATTTGCCTCCTGCAGCACGATAATACAGCTGATGCTCTTGACCCGCATCAGCTGCAAGGCTTCGTCAATCATGGTCTCCGGCGAGACGCTGATCACCAGCGGCGTCAGTATCTCCTCAAGTTTCTGTATATGCATGATGGTGTCTCACTGTTCAGGTTGGTTAGTCTGTCAGACTATCAACCTGAGTAGTTATCTTTTTTTTAGAATTTCCAGGAGATCCTTGGTGCTGACCAGACCATTGCCTTCTTCCTTCTTTACCAGTTCAAAAAAATCGCAGTGCAGGCAGTTGCCAATTTTTTTGGCAAAGGTCCCCTGCACGGAGCCGAAGCACATGGTGCCGCTCATCGCCCAGCAGGCCCGGCCACCATTCTTCCCATTGTTGATGCCATGCAGTCTTATTTCCACCGCCGCCGGACAGACCCCGAGTTCATCCGCCTTGGCGCCGCTCGGTTCGCGGCCGCATTGCTTCACTTCCCAGCAGTTCTTTTTTCCCATAATGTTTCCCAATAGGTGACAACGGACAACGGTTAATTCAGGTATACCAGCCCAGCCCGATGAAATCCAGTTCTTTGATAATCGATGGCATTGCCTTTTGCCGCAAGTCCCACCGCTATGTCACTCCGGTCCGGCGGCGCCGTGTCCCACCACGTAAACCCCGCCGGCGTATGCAACCCGGTCACCGGCCCGGAGCTTGCGGCCACGCCGGGTTTCCACCTCGCCGTTCACCTGCACCAACCCCTCCTGAATACGGATCTTCGCTTCCACGCCGTCCTGCACCGCATCGGCCAGCTTCAGGAGCTGCGAGAGACGAATGGTTTCGGAGTTGATGGGAATGGTGACAGCCGGACGCTGCTTAACCGTTCGGAAAGCCTGCTTGGCCATTTTTTCTCCTTTGGGGTCTGACCGTGGTAATTGCTCAGGCGAAAATCGTCGCAAGTTCTGAGTGACCGAACCGGTACGGCGTGTTGCAGTTGTGGCAGCGGATTTCCAGCGGAAAAGGGCCGTTCGCGACAATGTCGCGCCGTTCTTCCTCTGGCAGGGCCAGGAGTATTTCACGAATTCTCCCCTCATTGCAGCGGCACAAAAACTCAATCCGGTAGTCAGCCAGAAACTCCGGGGAAAAATCGGCAAAATGATCGGCAACCAATTGTCGGGCATCGCTGTTCTTGGCAAAGGTGATTCCCAGGGAAGGCAGCTCGGCGACCCGTTTGTCCAGAACGGCCATTTCCTCCTGGCTGGCGCCGGGCATGGCCTGGAGCAGAAGGCCGCCAGCGCCAATCACCTCGCCGTCCCGGTCGAACTGGATGCTCAGGTTGATTGCGGTGGGCAACTGCTCGGAGATCAGAAAATAATGGGCCAGATCCAGGGCGATGTTGCCGTACTGCAGGGCGACATTGCCGGCAAAGGGTTGCTTGGCATCCTCGAGATAACGGGTGACGGTCAGAAAACCCGCCCCGAGAAATGGCGACAGATCAAAGGACTCCAGGGGTTTTTCCACCGGGATCGGCACCCGCTTCAGATAGCCGCGCACCTCGCCGAAGGCATTGGCCTCGACCACCAGACCCTTGAGCGGACCGGAGCAGTCGATTTTCAGGCCGATCACATCGTTGCCCTTGAGCGAGGAGGCCAGCAGGGCGGCGGCCAGATAGGCATGACCAAGAGCAAAAGTTTCAAGGATGCCCAGTTCGTGGTTGGCCCGCATCTCGTTCACCATGCGCACGCCGTTGACCACGGCGCCGCGCACGGTCTGGCCTGCCAGGACAAAGGAATAGAGCCGGTCCTGGGCATTGGCGATCAGCTGTTCCTTCAGGGTGTTGCCAAAGGGTTTTTTCTTGATCATGGGCCTGCCGCATGAAAATATCGTTCACGTGCCATAAACCAACGACGCTCAACACCGTTCTATAGTATACTACTGCCGGCCCGGACTCAACCATTGCTTGATCCGTAAAAAATCCGTCAACCGTTTGCCGATTCAACCTTTCCTCGTTATCCGATCATGCCCGACAAGCCAGAACTACTTGCCCCGGCCGGCAGCATCGAGGCCTTTATCGCCGCGCTCGACGCTGGCGCCGACGCTGTCTATTGCGGCCTTACCGAATTCTCGGCCCGGGCCAAGGCCAAAAATTTCACACTGACCGAAATCGCGCAAATGACCGTCTATGCGCACCAGAAGGGCCGCCGGCTCTATCTGGCCTGCAACACGTTGATTAAGGAAGCCGAACTGCCGAGAGTCCTCGACATCCTGGCGGGCCTCGCGGATATCGGCGTCGATGCACTGATCATTCAGGATGCCGGCCTCGGGCGATTGGTCCGCCGCTTTTTCCCCAGCCTGCCCCTGCATGCCTCCACCCAGATGACCATCCACAACAGCGCCGGCGTCAACCAGTTGCAGAAGATGGGCTTTTCCCGGGCCGTGCTCGCCCGCGAACTCACTCTGGACGAAATCGCCGCCATCCGCGCTCGATCCACCCTCGAACTCGAACATTTCGTACACGGCGCCCTCTGCTTTTCCATTTCCGGCCAGTGCCTGTTTTCCTCGTATCTGAGCGGCGCGAGCGGCAACCGCGGCCGTTGCGCCCAGCCCTGCCGACGGCTTTATACCCTGCACGACCGGCCAGGCTATTTTTTCTCAACGAGCGACCTCTGCGCCATCGACCTCCTGCCGCAGCTGGCCGCCGCCGGGGTGATGAGCTTCAAGATCGAAGGCCGGATGAAGAACGCCGAGTACGTAGCCAGGGTGGTGGCCGCCTATCGCCTGATGCTCGACGCCAATGCGGCCGACCGGAAAAAAGCCCTGACCGCGGCCCGGGAAGAATTACAGGAATCCTTTGGCCGGGTCGCCACCCACGGTTTTCTCACCGGCTTCGTGCCCAACGACCTGACCCATTCCGGCCGGCATGGCACGCTCGGCCGGGCCTTGGGTGAGATCACCAGGGTGGCCGGCGGCTCGATTTTCTTTAAAACCGATGAAAAACTGCACGTGGGCGACCGGTTGCGTATTCTGCCGAAAAACGACCAGACCGGCACCGGCTGCACGGTGGTGAATCTGTTCGTGAACGGCCGACCGGTTAAAGCGGCGGCGGCCGGCGATACTGTCCAGGTGGCGGTGCCGGCCGGCACCGGCCTCCGGACGGGTGATGCGGTCTACAAGACGGGCGGCAGCCAGGCCTTTACCCTGAGCACCGAGGCCTGCCAGCGGCGGCTGGCCGCGGCCCAACCGGCGCCGCTCTTGGTCCGCCTCCGCTGCAGCGTGACTGCCGAACTTCTTACCGTAAGTGCTTCGGCCGCCGGCAGCAGCCACACGGCAACCTACCCGCTTTCTTCCATTCCGGCGGAACAGAATCCGCTCAATGCCGAAACCCTACGCAAGGTCTTCAGCCGGACCGGCAACACGCCATTTAGCCTGGCCAGCCTGCAGGTCGGCGAACTGGCGCCGGTGGTCATTGCGCCGGCCCGACTCAAGGAGATCCGCCGCGACTTCTACGGCCGGCTGCGCGACGTGTTAAATGCGGCCCGGACAACCGCCGACAAGGAGCGTCGCGCTCTGGCGCAGGCTGCCCTGCTGCCGCCCCAACCAGTTGCCGGACCGACAACTGCACCGGAATTCACAGTGGCGATCAACAACCCGGCCGACCTGGCGTTCCTGGACGAACCACTGATCAGCCAAGTGCTTCTGGCCTGCACGCCCGACAATGTCCGCAAAATCGAACGACTGCCCGACCACTGGAAATCGCGGTTGATCTGGGATATCCCCTGTTTCATCTTTGAGCGAGAATGGTCTGACTACCGACTTGGCATAAAAAAACTGCGGGACCTTGGTTTTGCCTGTTTCCGGCTTAACAACCCCGGCCATCTGCCGCTCTTTGCCGGCCGGGAGAATCTAAGGCTAGCGGCCGGCGACCGGCTGCCGGTGCTGAACAGCCAGGCAGCTCTCGCCTGGCGCGAAGAGGGGATCAACGATTTTTTCCTTCCGGCGGAAAATGACCGCCCAAACCTCGCCGATCTCCTCAGCCGGCCCTGGGACCGGTCACTGATTGTTCCCGTCTACGGCCGGGTGGTCGTGCTCCTCTCCCGAATCCCGGTACGCGGCGTAAAACCGGGCAGCACCCTGCGCAGCGCCGGCGGGGAGAGCTTCCGCCTCGACCAGCGGGATGACCTCACCGTAGTCAGCGCCGACACCGACTTTTCCCTGCTCGGCCGGCTGGCGGAATTGCAAGCCATGGGCGCCAGCCGTTTTCTCGTGGACCTCGCCCACTGCGGCGGCCCCTTCTCGGCCCGGGGCCGTGAGGTGCTCGCGGCGCTCGAAAAAGACACCCTCCTGGCCGACACCACTCTCTTCAACTTCGACCGCGGCCTGGCGTAGCCGCCGTAAACGTTTACCAGCACCACACCTTTGGGTGTGAACAATTAATAGCCGGTAATAGCCGGCAGGCCCTGACCGTCCACTTACCGATAACTCTTCTTCAGATTGGCCAGCCGGGCATAGTGATCCTTTTCCTCGGCGACAATGGTCTCCAGCAAGGCATGCCGGGTCTCTGGCAGATATTTTTTCAATTCCTGATAAAACTGGATGCTTTCCAACTCGCGCTGCATGGCGAACGAGACCGCTGCCGGACCGCCGGCCGCTGCCAGTTCCATGGCTGCCTCCGATTCGGCAAAGACAAGGTTGTCGGCATAGGCGACCAGATAGGCGTCGTGCTCGCCGACATAGGTCTCAAAATGCGCCTCGCTTCCGGCCCCGTCCAGCAATGCCGCAAAGGTCTCCCGGTGCCGCTCCTCCTCGTCGGCCAGATAGGCGAACAGCAGTTCCGCTTCGATCTCGACAGCGGCCCGGGCCGCGGCCTGATAAAACCGGGCGCCGTTTTCCTCGATCCGCACCGCAATTTCAATCAGTTCTTGGACACTGAACATGGCAGCTCTCCTGATTCCGGATCGACTCCGGTTACTGTTTTTTGCCGTTCAAATTCACAAAGATAAAGGTGGCCATCTGCCTGGCGCACTCCCCGGCGCACAGTTCCGGGTTACCCTTGGGCATATCCCGGTCGATCTTGGCCACCAGGACGTCAAACGACCCGCAGTCGCCGCAGCCGACCAGCGACGGCGCGTACCCATTGCTGCCCTTGTCACCATGGCACTTGCCGCAGTTGGCGACAAAAAAAGCCGGGGCAGAATCCGGGGTGGAGACGACGGTCGTGGTCCCCGTGTTTTCCTGCTTATCCTGACAGCCGGCCAACAACAGTAACCCGGCCAGCAGAATCACCGCACCCAACAGTCTCGTTTGCATGTTATCCCCTCCCGTATGATGTTATTCCATTTTCCTCAACCCTGCCGCTGCCAGATCAGTTGGCCATCCCGATAAACCTCCCGAACCCGGTGAAAGGGAACGGTACGGATCAGGCCCACCGGGTCCACAAGCTGAAAACAGTGCGGCGCCCCCTGCGCAAAGACAAGCTCCGAAAACGCCACCTTAATAATCCGCTCCTCAACCCGGTCGTAATAGCCAATCTCAAAAATCGCCCGGCCAAACTCACGATCCCAGCGGATTCTATGCAACAGCTGATCAATCGGCTGCATGACCGACTCCCGCCCGCCAATTCTCTCCATGCCCAAAAAACAAGAATGGCACACATCCTGCATAAAATTTATCAAGAACAGCAACGGGATCCACCCGGCTAACAAGAACAAGGAGACAGCTCAGCATGATCAACGCCGATGCACCAAAAAACAACATCCCGTCAACCATAGCTGAAATAACCAGGACTTCCAAGGGGTTCCTGGCCTGGATAGCTGGGCTCTGTGCGCTCTGGGTCTTGACTTCCGTGGCGATACATTTCAATATCTTCTAGAACGAAACAACTGCTGACTCTTCCCGCGCCAACGCCTCACGACCCCTCAACAATGGCACAGGTGACAAAAAATGTCGTCTGCGCCATTCGTTTTTTGGCACCCACCGCCGGCCAAGCCCGGTTTTTCCCACCGGACACATACTGCGTACCGACCAAAGAAGTGCTTGTAAACCCATATCTCCCGCCCGTCATCAATCACGACGGCCGAGCATCTCCAAAGCGATACGGGCGCAACACTCCGCCGCGCCCGGCGTCCCGAGCTGCCGGCAGACCGCGGCAAGTTCCTGGCGCATGGCCTGCTGCGCCTCTTCATCCAGCAAGAGCGGTTTCAAGGCCGCGGCCAGAGCGGCCGGCGTCGCGTCGTACTGGAGGAACTCCGGCACCACCGGGCGATCGGCCACCAGGTTCACCAGGGAGGCATACTGCACCTTGATGAACGGACTAGCCAGCAGATAGCTGAGCAGCGCCACCCGGTAGCTGACCACCATGGGCACCCCGAGGATGGCCAGTTCCAGGGTCACGGTACCGGAGGCGGCAAGAACCGCGTCGCAGGCCGCCATCAGACCGTAGCGATCCTCGCCGCAGACCCGGATATCCAGGGAGGTGGCGGCCAGGCCATGGGCAGCCAGATCGGCCCGCGACAGGGTCGTGGCCAGAGGCAGCAGGAAAACCGGCGCGGCAAGCTCCGGGGCAAGACGTTCGGCCGCTTCAATAAACAGCGGCAGCAGCCGGGCAATCTCCTGGCGGCGACTGCCGGGTAGCAGGCCGACCACGGTCCGGCCCGGCTCGATTGCCTGTTTTTCCAAAAATTCGGCCCGGCTCGTACAAGGTCGCACCGAGTCGAGAAGCGGATTGCCGACAAAATCCACCGCCAGACCGTGGCGTTTGAAGTATGCCTCCTCAAAGGGCAGAATCACCGCTAAACGATCCACAAACCGTTTTATTTTTTTTATCCGGCCTTCCCGCCAGGCCCAGACCTTGGGGCTGATATAGTAGAGAATCGGAACTCCCAGTTTTTTAGCCTTTTCGGCCAGCAGCAGATTGAAGCCCGGATAGTCGATTAGGATAAGAAGCTCCGGCGGCCTTTCCCGCAGCCGCCGGACCAAGGTACGCATGGCAGCGCGGATCGTAGCAAGCCGGCCGATCACCTCCACCAGACCCATGACCGCCAGTCCGTCGATGTCAACCAGAATCTCGACGTCGGACGTTGCCATCTCGACGCCGCCCATGCCGCAGACCGGCAGGCCGGGAGCCAGTCGGCCGAACGCCCTGGCCAGGCCGGCGCCGTGCAGATCGCCGGACGCCTCGCCGGCAACGATCATGATGCCGTTGCCTGTCGTTATCCCGTTGGTCTTCATCTCTCCTCCAGCGTAACCGATCAGATTCCCAGATAGGCCTTTTTCACTGCCTCGTTAGCCAGGAGGTTGGCAGCGGTGTCAGCCAGAACAATGCGGCCGTTCTCCATCACATACCCCCGCTGTGCCACATGCAGGGCCAGATTGGCGTTCTGCTCCACCAGAAAGATAGTTGTCCCCTGCTCTTTGTTGATCCGGCGGATGATCGCAAAAATCTGCCGGACCACGAGCGGTGCCAGCCCCAGGGACGGCTCATCAAGCAGCAGCAGCCTGGGCCGGGCCATCAGCGCCCGGGAAATGGCGAGCATCTGCTGCTCGCCGCCGCTCAAGGTGCCGCCAGCCTGCCGTTGCCGTTCGGCCAGGACTGGAAAAAGGCTGAAAACATAGTCGAGATCCTGCAGGATAGCCGCCCGGTCCCGGCGCAGGAAGGCGCCCATCTCAAGGTTTTCCCTGACGGTCAACTGCGGAAAGATGCGCCGGCCTTCCGGCACCTGGCTGATGCCGAGAGCAACAATCTTTTCCGGACTAAGCATCTGAATCGGCTCATCCATGAAAAAAATCTCGCCTTGCCGCGGCGGCGTCAGTCCGGAAATGGACATGAGCGTCGTGGTCTTGCCAGCGCCGTTCGCGCCGATCAGGGTGATGATTTCGCCCTGCGCTACCTCGATGGTCACATCCCGCAGGGCCTGGATCGTGCCGTAGTACGTCTTGACGTTACGCAGTCTGAGCAAGGTCTTCTCCCAAATAGGCAGTAATGACCAGCGGATTGCTGCGAATCTCAGCCGGCGTGCCCTCGGCGATTTTCTCGCCGTGATCCATGACCACAATCCGGTCGGAGAGGCTCATGACCAGCCGCATGTCATGCTCGATCAGGAGAATAGCAATACCCAGCTCGCTACGAATTTTGAGAATGAGTTCGTCAAGCTCCGCGGTCTCCTGTGGATTCATGCCGGCGGCCGGTTCATCAAGCAGTAAAAGAACAGGCTCGGTCGCCAGGGCGCGGGCGATCTCCAGGCGCCGCTGCGCTCCGTACGGCAGGTTGCGGGCCAGATCGTTGAAATAACTGCCGAGCCCCAGACGTTCGAGGATGGCAGCGCTGGCAGTGACAATCTGCTGCTCCTCGATGCGGGCGGCCGCGGAGCGGAAAACCGCGCCAAACACCCCGGCTTTAGTCCGGCAGTGCCGACCGATCATCACATTCTCCAGCACGGTCATGTCGGCAAAAAGCCGAATATTCTGAAAGGTGCGGGCCAGCCCTTTTTCCGTGACCCGGTTGGGCGGAAGGCCGTTGAGCCGCAGACGTTGGCCGCGGCCCGGTACGACAAGATGGATCTCGCCGGCCGTCGGCGCGCAAAGGCCGGTCAGACAGTTAAAAAAAGTGGTCTTGCCAGCGCCGTTCGGACCAATCAACGCCACGATCTCGCCTGCCGCCACCGAGAGGTTCAGATGATCCAGAGCCCGGAGGCCGCCGAAATCCATGCACAGTCTGTCAATGGTCAGCAGCGGTCCCATGTCTCTTATTCCGACCGGCCGCGACTGGCACCGGCATGAATTTATAGGCCCGCCGGGCTGAGCTGATCAGACCCTGCGGCCGGAAGATCATCATGATCACCAGAACAGCGCCAAACAGCAGCATCCGATATTCGGCAAAGGCCCGGAGATATTCGGGCAGCAAAATCAAGACGAGGGCGGCGATCACCACACCGGCGATAGAGCCCATGCCGCCCAGGACGACGATGGCCAGAATCATGGCCGATTCAAGGAAGGTGAAACTCGGCGGATTGATGAAGGTGGTCTTGGCCGCGAAGATAACGCCGACCATGCCGGCCCAGGTGGCACCCAGGGCAAAGGCAGTCAACTTGGTTCTGGTCTTGTCGATGCCCATGGCCTGGCAGGCCAATTCGTCTTCCCGCAGGGCAATCCAGGCCCGGCCGATCCGGGAATTCTGCAACCGATTGACTACAAAAATGGTGAACAGAACCAGGCCGATCATCAGGTAGTAGAGATAGACCGTGGCGCCCGCCAAGGACAAATCAAGCCCAAAGAAACCAGGCCGTGGGATGTTGGCAATGCCGCTCGGCCCGAAGGAGAACTCGTTCCAGTTCTCCAGGATCAGTCGGATGATCTCGCCGAAACCGAGGGTGACGATGGCCAGATAATCACCGCGCAGCCTCAGCACCGGAAAGCCCAGCAAAATCCCGAACAACGCCGCCAGCCCTGCACCGATGGGCAGTGCTGCCCAGAAACCCAGGCCGAAATGATGGTTTAAAAGCGCGTAGCTGTAGGCACCCACCGCGTAGAAGGCAACATAGCCCAGATCGAGCAGACCGGCCAGACCGACCACGATGTTGAGCCCGAGGCCAAGCACCACATACATGAGGGCCGTGGTCATGATGTTGGTCTGGTAGGTGGAAAAAAACCAGGGGAAAAGAAGGGTCGTCAGTACGGCGCAAAGCAGAAACGGCACATAGATCTGCGGCTCACGCATGCAACGCTGTCGGAAAATGGCCAGGCGGCCAGGCGTCAGGCTCGGCGTTCGACGAGTCTGACGATGCGTCAGAAACTGACCGACGAGCGACAGGACAAAGCTGCCCACCCCGATTAGAAATAAATTTCGCCAGCGCCAGACGATTTCCTGCGCAACCGGATTGACCCGAATAACCAGGATCGGCAGGGTCAGAAACATGAACCAGAGGGAAACCAGCAAGGATCTGCGCACGGCCCGCGCCGTGGTCATGCCCCCGCTCTCTTTGCCCGCATCCGTCATGCCCGGCCGCCCCCAGCTCAGACCTTCTCGGCAGCGGCCCGGCCCAGAATGCCGGCCGGCCGGAAAACAAGGATCAGCACCAGCAGCCCGAAGGCAAAGACATCTTCATAGTCGCTGGACACGTAGCCGGTAGCGAAACTCTCGGTGCAGCCAAGTACGAAGCCACCCAGCACGGCGCCGGGAATGCTGCCGATGCCGCCGAGCACTGCGGCGGTAAAGGCCTTGATCCCGGCGATGAAGCCGATGGCGAAATTGATCTGCCCAATGTGCGAGGCGATCAGCACGCCGCCCAGGGCAGCCAGGGCCGAACCGATCATGAAGGTGATTGAGATCACCCGGTTGACATCGACGCCCACCAGCATGGCCATGCCCTTATCCTGAGCCGTGGCCCGCATGGCGCGGCCGATCCTGGTAAATCTAATGACTGCCGTGAGCAGCAGCATGACCATAGCAGTAACCAGCAGGATGACCAACTCGGCGGAGCCAATGATGTGGGCATAGGGCTCCATAAAGGCCAGGTCGGGAATAAGCGCCGGGAAGGGCAGAAAATCAGAGGTCTGGGCCAGCCGCACATAATTCTGCAGAAAGATCGACATGCCGATGGCGCTGATTAAAGGCGAAAGACGCGACGCCTGTCTGAGCGGCCGGTAGGCGATCTTCTCGACGGTGTAGCCGTAGGCCGCGGCATAGACCATTGCCACCAGAGAGGCCAGCACCAGGATGGCGTACTGGTTGAGACCGAACACGGTGAGCAGGCTGGCCACGATCAGACCGGTAAAGGCGCCGAGCATGTAGATCTCACCATGGGCGAAATTGATGAGCCCGATGATGCCGTAGACCATGGTATACCCCAGGGCGATCAGGGCATAGATGCTGCCGCGGGTCAGCCCGCCCAGAAAAAGCTCCAGGAAATAGTCCATCCGGCTTGACCCCTTGCCCTGTCTGGTGCGGCTACTACTGCCGCACCTCGACGTAGACCCCGTTTTTCACCTGGTACATGGAAAAACCAACGCCGATGGCGTCGCCACGCGCATCAAAGCTGATGCGGCCCAGCGGCGTTTCGACAAATTCGCTCTTCAGCGCCCTGGCTAAAGCCGCCGAATCGGTGGAGCCGGCCTTGGCAACAGCGTTCAACAGGGCCTGGGTCGCAGCATAGGCATTCAGGAAAAAAGCGCCTGGTTCGCTGCCATAGGCCTTTTTATGGGCCTCGGTAGCAGCCGCGGCCAACGGATTTCTCGACACGTCCCTGGGTCCGGAGGCATAAACCCCATCGGCATACTCACCGGCCACTTTTATAAAAGTGTCGTCCTTAACCCCGTCGTCGGAAATGAATAAGGTCGGCAGACGCTTCTTACGCATCTGCATGACGATCTTCGAGGCCTCGGGGTGGTAGCCGCCAAAGATGACAGCCTCGGCGCCAGCCCGCTTGATCTTCTGGACCACGGCCGAATAGTCCACCGCGCCGGGGGTGACGCCCTCATAGAGCACCACCTGGGCCTGGCCGTCCGAAGCCTCGATGAATTTCCTGGCATATTCCGCCAACCCCTTGCCGTAATCGCCCTTGTCGTGCAACACCGCGATTTTTTTTACCTTGAGGACATCCAGGGCGAAATCCACCTCCAGCCGGGCCTGGGCATCGTCAGCGGCAATAGTCCGATAAAAATTGGGATAATCGCCGCTCTGGGTCAGTTCCGGATTGGTGGCCGAAGGCGACATGACCAGCAGGCCGGCATCCTTGTAGATGCCGAGCGCCGCCTTGGTGGCGCCGCTGCAGATATGGCCGAGCACCAGGTCCACCTTCAGCGAGATAAGCCGGGTGGCGGTGTTGGTGGCGATCTCCGGCTTGCAGACATCATCCTCGGCAAGAATCTCCACCTGCCGGCCGAGAATGCCGCCAGCAGCATTCACCTCTTTAACCACCAGTTCAGCAGCCTTGACAGTCGGCAGACCGTAAGAGGCCAGATCCCCGCTGTGGGCACCAGCCACTCCCAGCCTGATCGGTTCAATCGCCTGTCCGGAACCAGAAGCCACGCCCCACATTAAAGCAGCGCAAAATGCTGTTATCACCATTCGAAAAACATTCTTTCCCATATCTCCCACCATTTTGGAATTGCTCCGCTCGAGGCGTCTTATCCGGACCCGACATTCGGCGCAAGATGAGCATCAACACGACATGGCCGGCCGTGGTCAGTGAAACCAGCCCGCCCGCTGGGTAAGATAACAAAGAAGAAGTCCGGCACCCACCACCAGCAAACCCATGAGGCGCAACTGGCCGGGGCGCATCTCCATAAGCTGCTGCAGCCATTTCTGCATGGTTTCCGGAAAGGTCAAATACGGCAGTCCTTCCAGAATAAAGACAACGCCGATAAGTGTCAGCAGTAATTTCATAAAGCACCAAGGAAAACATCCTACCAGGATAAGAAACCTTTTTCAACTGCCCGCCAGCCACATCCGGCTAGACCGACAACCGTGATCGCTCCGACCGGCCCGAACCGGCCGTTTCCAACATAATAATCTAATATGATTAAAGAAAAAAAATGATGACTTCCTGGCCCATCCGCCATAATATAATGAATGTTCATTCAATCATTCCCCATGCCAGCCGTTATCTCAGCCTCACCGGGGTCAGCTTTGCTGCCGGGGAAGCAACCGGAAAATTCATTGACTTTTCCGGCCCTGAAAATTTATAGTACTTCCTTTTTTGAAAACTATGCCATGGTGACAGTACATCACCCGGGTGCGGATCTGTAACCCCGACAAATTCCCCAATAAAAGTGAGCAATATGAGTAGGTACGACAGATCAAAATATGCCGAGGCAGGAGTTGACATCGACAAAGGCAACGAATTCGTCGCCCGCATCAAAAACATCGCCAGCAAGACCTTCAGGCGGGGGGTGATTACCGACATCGGCGGCTTCAGTGGCCTGTTCGCCATCGGCAGCACGTACAAGGATCCGGTGCTGGTTTCCTCCACCGACGGCGTCGGCACCAAACTGACCATCGCCAAGCTCTGCAACAAACACGACACCATCGGCATCGATCTGGTGGCCATGAGCGTCAATGACATTGCCGTGGGTGGCGCCCGGCCCCTCTTCTTTCTGGACTACCTGGCGGTCGGCAGTCTCGATCTGGAGGTGGCCACGGACGTTATCAAGGGAATTGCCCGGGGTTGCGAGATCGCCTGCTGCTCGCTGATCGGCGGCGAAACCGCGGAAATGCCCGGCATGTATGCGCCAGGGGATTACGACCTGGCCGGTTTCGTGGTCGGCATTACCGAGCGCGACAAAATCATCGACGGTTCCGAGATCAGAGTCGGCGACCGCATCATCGGCCTCGCCTCCACCGGCCTGCACAGCAACGGCTATTCGCTGGCCAGAAAGATCTGCTTTGAAGAACTTGGTCTGACCGTGGATCAGCAGATAAAGGAACTGGACTGCACCCTCGGCGAGGAACTGCTGAAGCCCACCCGCATCTACAGCGAATCCCTGTTGAATCTGATCAAAAACTACCAGGTTACCGGCATGGTCCACATAACCGGCGGCGGCCTGATCGACAACATCCCCCGGGTCCTGCCGCAGGGCAGCCGCGCCATCATCGACAAGGAAAGCTGGCCCGTGCCGCCGATCTTCTCCTTCCTGCAGAAAAAGGGCAACGTCTCCACACAGGAGATGTGCCGCACCTTCAACATGGGGATCGGCATGGTGGTCATCGTCAAGGAGGACATGGCCGAAGACGCCATGCAGCATCTCAAGGCCCTGGGTGAAACACCCTACCTCATCGGTGAAATCGGCGGCCGCACCGACAGTTCGGCCAACAAATCCGTCGAAATCAACTGCTGATGGCGTCGCAAAAAGCTCGATCTGCTGCGTTGCAGCGCATTTTTGCTCGTTCGGCATACCTGGCGTATGGCCTTACTCACAAAAATACACTACGCCTTGCATATCAAACTTTTTGCTTAGCCATCTAAAGACGTTTCTCGAATTCATCAACTGCTGAACGACTGCGGCCTCAACTCCTCCCGCAGTCGCCCGGATCGCCTTTGATCTTGGCGATGGCATGCGGCAGGACAGCCAGCACCGTTGCCAGGTTTTCCCTGGCGGCCCGTTCGCTGCCGGGCAGGTTGATGATCAGCGTCTTCCCCCTGATGCCGGCGACGCCGCGCGACAGCATGGCCCGCGCGGTTATGGCCAGGCTCGCCTGACGCATTGCCTCGCTGATGCCGGGCACCTCCCGGTCGAGCAGCGGCCGGGTGGCCTCCGGCGTCACGTCGGATGGGGCAACGCCGGTGCCACCGGTGGTAACGATCAGATCGACGACGCGCCGGTCGGCCCACTCCAACAGAACTGCGGCAATGCCCTCCTGTTGATCAGGCACCATTCCGGTTACCGCCAGTTCGAACCCGGCGGTAGCCAGCATATCGCAGATGGCCGGACCACTGGTATCTGTCCGCTCACCCCGGGCCCCCTTATCGCTGACGGTCAACACCCCGCAGCTGTACCTTATTCCCACCGATTTTTCGCTCACCGGCGTTTATTTCTCGATATTGGCCTCGGCAATGATCTTCTCGGCCAACGGCGCCGGCACCTCCTCGTAGTGGGAAAAGCTGACGCTGAAGGTACCGCGGCCGCCGGTCATTGAGGTAAGATCCGGCGCATATTTGAGTACCTCGACCATGGGCACCTGGGCATTGATCACCTCGCATTTGTGCCCGGAGTCCATGCCCATCACCCGGCCGCGACGGCCATTCAGGTCGCCCATCACGTCACCGACGCAATCCTCCGGAATCCGGACCGAGACGTTCATGATCGGTTCGAGCAGGATCGGCTTGGCCTCGGCCGCCGCCTTCTTGAAGCCCAGGGAGCCGGCAATCTTGAAGGCCATTTCCGAGGAGTCAACCGCGTGGAAGGAGCCGTCCACCAGGGCGACCTTGACGTCGACCACCGGATAGCCGGCAATAACTCCCAGGGCCATGGCATCGATGATGCCCTTTTCAACGGCCGGGATATACTGCCTGGGAATGACGCCGCCGACGATCTTGTCCTCGAAGACAAAGCCGCTGCCCCGCGGCATGGGCTCGATTTCGATCCAGGTATCGGCGAACTGGCCGCGGCCGCCGCTCTGCTTCTTGTGCTTGCCTTGGACCCTGGCCTTGCCCTTCAGGGTCTCCAGATAGGGCACCTTGGGCAGGTGCAGCTCCATCTCAACGCCGAATTTCCGTTTGATCTTCTCGCCCACCACCTCCAGATGGACCTGGCCGACCCCGGACAGCAAGATTTCCTTGGTCTGCTGCTCGCGGGTCAGACGCAACGTGAGGTCCTCATCCAGCATCTTGCTGATCGAGCCGAACAGCTTCTCCTCGTCGCCTTTCTTGCCGGACACTGCGTAGGAGATAACCGGCGCCATGGGCTCGGGCCGGTCATAGACAATGGGCGCGTTCTCCACGCAGAGGGTATCGCCGGTAACGGTTTCCTTGAGCTTGGCCACGGCAACGATCATGCCCGGCACGGCGCTGTCCACCGGCCGCTGGCTCTTGCCTTCCTGGATAAAGAGCTGGCCGAAACGCTCGGCCGTCTCCTTGGAGGCGTTGTAAAAACTGTCGCCCGACAGGGTGCCGGAAAAAACCCGAAAAATGGTAAGCCGGCCGGCATAGGGGTCGGCCATGGTCTTGAAGACCTGGGCCGAAAACGGCTCGCTGGCCAAAGGCTTGCGTTCCACCGGCTCGCCGCTCCTGGGGTCCGTGCCGACCATCGACGGCCGTTCGGTCGGCGGCGGCAGCAGGTCGTTGATCATGTCGAGCAGAAGCTCGGTGCCCATGTTGCCGTTGGCGGTCCCGACACAGACCGGACAAAGCGCCCCTGTTCTGACGCCTTTCCGCAGCCCTTCCATGATCTCCGCCTCGGAGAGAGCGCCTTCTTCCAGAAATTTTTCAATAAGCTCGTCATCGGTCTCCGCCACCTGCTCCATGAGGGTTTCACGCCAGGTCGCCACGTCATCGGCCATTTCCGCCGGCACCTCGGCCTCTTTAACCTTGCCAGTGGCGTTGTCGAACAGGAATGCCTTCTGGCGGATAATATCCACCGCGCCCTGAAAGGCGGCCTCGGCGCCGATGGGCAGATAGAGCACCGCCGGATTCAACGGCAGCGAAGCCTTGGCGCTTTCGATGACATTATAGAAATCCGCCCGCTCCCGATCCATCTTGTTAATGTAGATGATGGTCGGCAGCTTTCGTTCCTCAACAAAGCCGGCGAACTTTTCGGTCTGATTCTTGACGCCGACGGCGGCGCCGATCACAAAGAGAGCGCAGTCCGCAACCCGGGCGGCGAACTTGGCCTCGGTGACAAAGTTGTCGTCGCCGGGGGTATCGATCAGAAAGACCTCGTGCTTCTTCCAACTATACTGATGAAAGGAGGAATTGATGGAAATCCTTCTCTTGACCTCCTCCGGCTCAAAGTCCATGACCGAGGAGCCGTCGTCCACCCTGCCCTGCCGGCTGGTCTTGCCCACCGTAAACAGCATGGCCTCGGCCAGCGAGGTCTTGCCGCAGTTGCCATGTCCCAACAACACCACATTTCTGATCATCTTGCTGTCCAGCATGTTGCCTCCGCAGTCAATGCCCCTGGCTTCCGCAACCTTTCCGCAGGGGGTACATTTTTTGTAGTTTTTCCAGACCTGGCGGCCAGGTCTGTTTACAAAACCGCCGATTCATGCGGAACTGGCCGCGCGCCCTGCGCTAGCCAGCCGAATTATCAGAAAAAAACACCAGAGCATCTCCAGTGCGCGAACAAAATAGAGCATACTATTTCAGAAGCATATTGCAAAGTCAAGGAAGAACATTGTCAACCAAGCCGCTCCCTGGTATGTTCGGGCAGTAAATGAAACAGACGGCTTTTGCAAACAGATTCCCGCACCACCTGCCTCTGGCCAATCTACCCAGGCCCGGCCTACTGCCCTGCCGCAACACCCGCCAATGCTTTTTAACCTCTCATGAACAAACCATCGGATGACACCGGCCGCATAGCCCGTTCCGCCGGCACCGTCAGCATTGCCGTCATGTGCAGCCGGGTGCTCGGCCTGGTGCGGGAGCAGGTGTTTGCCGGCATGTTCGGGGCCGGCTACGCCTACGACGCCTTTGTAGTGGCCTTCCGGATTCCAAACCTGCTACGGGATCTGTTCGCCGAGGGGGCGCTCTCCGCCGCCTTTGTCACGGTTTTCACGGACTACGATACCAACCGGGGCGAACAGGCGACCTGGAAACTGGCCAGCAATGTCATGGTCTTCCTCGCCATTGTCCTCAGCCTCGTCACCCTGGCCGGCTGCCTCTTTGCCGATCAGATCCTCATGCTGCTCGCCCCTGATTTCGCCCTGGTCACCGGCAAGATGGAGCTGACCAGGAAGCTGACCGTCATCATGTTTCCCTTTCTCATCTTCATCTCGCTGGCCGCCGTGGCCATGGGCATCCTCAACACACGCGGCCGCTTCTTCGTGCCGGCCATGGCCTCGAGCTACTTCAACCTGGGCTCCATTGTCGGCGGCGTCGCTCTGGCCCTGCTCCTGCCCCGTTTCGGCCAGCCGGCCATCGTCGGCATGGCCTTCGGCACCTTAATCGGCGGCCTGCTGCAACTTGCCATGCAACTGCCGACCTTAGCCCGTACCGGCTTCACCTTCCGGCCCCATCTCGACCTGACCGATCCCGGCCTGAAACGCATCCTTTTCCTCATGCTGCCGGCGGTGATCGGTCTGTCCGCCACCCAGATCAACATCTTTGTCAACACCAACTTCGCGGCCTCCTGCGCCGAGGGAAGCGTCTCCTGGCTCAATTACGCCTTCCGGTTCGTGCAGTTCCCCATTGGCGTCTTCGGGGTGGCCATCTCCATTGCCACCCTGCCGGTAATCTCCCGCCATGCCGCCACCCGCGACATGGCCAGCCTGAAAACCGCCTACTCCTCAGCGCTCACCATGGCCTTCTGTCTGACCATCCCGGCCACGGTCGGTCTGATCATCCTGGCCGAGCCGATTATCCGCATCATCTACCAGCACGGCGCCTTCACCGCTTACGACACACTCATGACCGGCCAGACCCTGGCCCTCTACTCCCTGGGCCTGTTTGCCTACGCCTCGGTGAAGATCATGGTGCCGGTCTTCTATGCCTTAAACGATACAAAATATCCGGTAATCGGCAGTTTCCTGGCGGTCGGCGCCAACATCATCATCATCCTGCTGACCATCGACCGCTTCCAGCACCAGGCCATCGCCCTTTCCACCTCCTGCACCATGACCATCAATTTCCTGTTCCTGAGTTTTGTCCTGCACCGCAAACTGGCTGGCTATCCCCTCGGCTATCTCTTCACGGGACTTGGCAAGGTGCTGCTGGCCGCCGCCGCCATGGGCGGCTATCTGTATTTGATCGAGTCCAGCCTTGCCGCCTGGGCGGCGCAGGGCTTCAGCCGGCAGGTTGTTGCGTTGCTCTTCAGCATCGCGACCGGCACGGCGCTCTACGGCACGCTGCTCCATCTCCTGCGGCTCCAGGAGCTGCGGTTTCTTACCGAGAAAATCCTGAGCCGGCTACGCGGTAGATGATGGTGATGCTGGAGCCAACGAAGATGTCAACCCCTTCTCCTTTTTAAGCTGGCTAACCACGTTTGTCGAGAACCGGCCCCCGTTGCTACCAAAAAAAATGCACACCCAAAAAATAGCCAAACCTAGCGCTTCCTGACAAATCCCCTTTCATCCCCGTAAGCCTTTCCTGCCGATTTTACGAGGTCGGCCCTGATACCGGTACTGATATTTTTAGTACTTGATATTCCGCGTGATATCTGGTTAACAAACAGAGGCGGCGGTTAGAAATCGTCTGTCCGGTTTTTTGCCAGGTTGTTCGTAGGGGAATTCGTGGCAGGTGGTTTGGGGTTATTTGGGCCAAGGTGAGAGTGTTGCTTGGTCGGAGGAATTGCCAGGGAATGATCGCTATCTAAAACAAGTTGTTTTAGAACCAGCGTCCCCCTCGTCCGTCCCCCTCGTCCATAAAACAAGTTGTTTTAGAACCAGCGTCCCCCTCGTCCATGTTTTAGAACCAGCGTCCCCCTCGTCCTCAGATGTGGTGGGAAAGGTTATGTCATGGAGTATGTATCAATCTCTGCCAGGGAAGCTCTGCAAAAATAGGGCGGCATCCCTATCGAATGCACATCATCCTGATGTTGACCGAAACGATCTCCGCGGGGGAGACGAACAGGCCCGCGACTTGGGTAGTAGCTGCTTTCATGCCAGTCAGGCGCCCGGAAGGCCGTCCGGCTCATTGATTTTCCTGGAGAACTCCCAACCTGCCTGGCGGAGGCCGTCCCGGTCGAACTCGCGGCAGTCCAGGTAGATCGGCATCTTCATATAGGTTGGGAGCCTGGCAGAATACAGGTAGATCGGCAGCAGCAAAGAGCGTTTTTCATTGCGGGCTCGGCACATGGCGATGTTGAATTCATCCTTGCAGACCTCCGACTCCAAATAGGAAGGAGAGTACACCGCGATGACCTTCCAGCAGTTGTCCAGCGCCTCAAAGATCCTGTGCTGCCAGGCTTCACCCGTATCAAGTTCGGTTCGATCCAGGAACAGCTTGACGTCACGGCGTTGCATCTCCTCCGCCAGATAGTCGACCTCCGCTTTATCGAGATGCGAATAGCTGATGAAGTAATGATATTGAAAATCCTCGGGTGTTGTCCTTCCATGGGCCTTCGCGCCGTCGGTCTGAAGTTTTATAGCCGTAAAGGTCTGTTTGATCTGGGCGATGTATTGCACTCGCTCCTTCTCTGTCAGGTATGCGGGGGGATGGGCCACTATCCGCAGCAGCTCCAGGGGTAAGCCGTTGGTGAGAAAATCGTGGGCTGCTTTGACCAAGACCTGAAGCATCTCAACCGGGGACTGCCGAAGATAACCCGAGGCCAGGATCGGCATCGCCAAACTTCTGACAGGAGGCGCATCAAAGATAAACGGTGCAATCGCCCGGAAGATGTCTCCAACCTGTTCAGCCGGTGTACCCCGATGCAGAGGTTCGAAACAGAGAATGCGCCGGAAGGGAAGCGGGACCGTCTCCTTGGCAACGGGGGCGGAAAGCCAGCATGAAAATTGCGCCCGCAGATCCACGGCCCGCTGGGTTGCGAGGTGCTGGACCGATATGCCGGAGCGATCAAGGGCGCCGATCATGGAGTCGGGAAGCGGGGAGTAGTCGTCGGGAAAGGCGGAGACCACAAGGACATCAACGCTATTGTCCGCAGGCATCTCCATAATGTCGCCCAGGCACAGTTCTATCCGCGCCGGTCCGGCATTTCTTTTTATTGCTATTTGGTCGATGATCGTAAAAGGCAGGGAACGGGCTGAATCAGCTATTACGACAGCATGGGTGGCATTTTTCTTTCTGAGGGTGCGCTCGTAGATGGTTGAGTATTCCGACGCATGCCGGCGCCAACTCCAATCCTGCCGAAAGTTGTTTTTGACTATGGCCGCCCAGGTGACCGGACTTTTGTAAAGCGCAAGCGCGCGCCGCACCTCGCTGCAGACTGACTCCGGGGTGAGGGTCTTGAGCGTGAAGCCGGTGGCGGTTCCATCCCGGAGTGTTTCCTCATTGGTATCGACCACCGAACTGGCCAGGCCACCTACTGCCGAGACTATCGGCACCACCCCGGCATGCATTGCCTGCAAATGCGTGAGCCCACACGATTCATAGCGGCTCGGCATCAAATACATATCCGATCCTGCAAGGATGATGGAAAAAAACACTGCATCAAAGCCGAGTTTTACTGCCAGCCTGCCAGGGTGGCTATGACCCAATCTGCACAGCTCGAGCTCGATTTCACGAGTTCCTGTGCCATGCAGAACAATCTGTACATCCTCCTGCAGGAGAGTCTCAAGGGCCTCCGCCAAAATATCGATCCCCTTCTGTTGGGTAAACCGTGAAAGAACAGCAAGCAGAGGGACTTCCGGCCGCTCGGGCAGGCCTATCTGCCGTTGCACCATGCCCTTGCAGATCGGCTTCTGAACCCGCCAGTTGTCAGAGTTTACCGCTTCATGCTGTAAGGGAGAGGTCTCATCGCCAAAACCACCCGCACCATTATGGATGCCGACCAAATTGTCGCCGAGTTCCCGGAAAACGCCATCCAGGCCAAATCCATGTTCAGGTGTCCGGAGTTCCTTGGCATGTCCAGGACTGACCGTCGTCACCAGGTCGGCAAAGACAAGGCCGGTCTTTAACAATGCCAGCTGCCCATGAAATTCCATCTGTTGCCAGTTGAAGTACTTGTGGTCAAGACCGGTGAGCGGCATACACTCGGCAGGGAACAGCCCCTGAGCCGCCGCGTCGTGTACGGTGAAGATGTGCGCCGCACCAGTGAGGCCGGGGCATTGGTTGTATTCGGTTTTGAGCAGTGCTGGAATCAGGCCCGTTTGCCAGTCATGGCAATGGATGACGTCTGGTGCAAGAGCGAGCTTTACCAAGGCCTCGAGAGACCCGCGGCAAAAAAACAAGATTTGTTCAAAGGCCTCGAAACGGTCATCCTGGTCGGTAAGGACGTTGCAGGGCTCTTTGAAATACGCCGATTGTTCGAGGAAGAAAACGGTGAGCCCTGGGCAGTCATTTAATCTCCCCCGATGGAGCGTAGCCGTGATCTGCCGGTCGCCGACAGAAATGTTGAGGTCGCAAACGATTTCCGTGGGCAGGCGGATAACGCCCTGAAAAAACGGGAGAACAAGCGTTATCTCATGCCCAAGGCCAAGGAGCGCCATGGCGAGTCCTTTGACGGCATTTCCCTGAACTCCGCCACCGGCAACCACAGAAATATCGGCTGTAATAACATAGACCTTCATGTTGAATCCTATGGAGTCTCACCCACGGCCATGATATTTTTGCATTCACTTGAAACGATGACGTGGCCCATCGTTCCGATGCTTCTCTCTCTTAACCCATGGACTGCCAGGAGGCCACGATTTTTTCTTGATGTCTCCAGCGGCCGTGTCGTACAGAACCTCCAAGTGACGCCAGCCTAGCTGACTTCATTTATGTACGTCTCTTTGCAGGATGCGTCATTGTACTTTACATTTGGTAAGCCTATATGCATAGTTATCCGTCATGTTCACAAGACCATTTTGGCAACAGCGGATCGAGAAGGTGTGGAGAGAAGCACCCATTGCCTGGCTCTGCGGGGTGCGGCGCAGCGGGAAAACCACCCTTGCGGAAAGTCTTGGCGCGGACCGTTTTCTATACATCAACTCCGGGACTCAGCGAGGTTGCTGAAGATCGGCGCGGATCTGTTCCCTTCGCTGAAGATCCTTGCCACCGGCTCCTCTACTCTAGCGGCCAGCAATAAGTTCAGCGACTCTCTGACTGGCCGGCAAACGCACGGTCCACCTGCTGCCGGTGTCCTAGGAGGAGCTACCGGCCTTCGTTGCTCTTGTCCGTTACATCCATCTCAATCCGATCAGGGCGAACATCACCAAGACGATTGCAGAACTCGAACGTTATCCCTGGCGCGGCCACGGCGCCATCATGGGCAGAAAGACGTAGACTGGATGGACACGGCACATGTCCTTGTCCGGCGATGAACGGAACACGCCTCCGCGGACGAATCAGATTTCAAAACCAAAGATTAGAATCCGCTCTTTCTTCCGGCGGGGCATTGCTTGCTCCCGTCTCCCCGCTGGCCTTCAGGAGAAGATTCCGAACGGTTTCCAGCTCTTTTCTTTTGAATTCCTCATAAGAGGCTTCGCCGAGAATGAGTGGGGCCAAGGCGTCAGCTTTTTCCTTTGGCGTGATGCAGTACTTCAAGGCTGTTGCCATATTTTCCTCAAAATGCGGGTCCGTGATCATTTCAATGAGCTCGCGGGCATCATTGCAGAGCCATTCCACATATGCCTCCCATTCGGGATCGCTGGAGAGGTACTTGCTGTCGCGTGTCTTTTCGTTATCATCCTTCATTGTGTCCTCCATGTTTCGAATTGAAGATTTTTGTTGATTCCTTACTTCCTCCTGTCATAAGCCGGCAATACTCCCCAGCGCAGCGTTCCCAGGAAAACTGTGCCCGGATATGCTGGAGTCCGTTTGCGACCATGGAGCCGTAACGCCCAGGGTCGCCATGATAAAGCTGCCCGGCGTCGAAAAGGGCCTTGCAGAGTTCTCCTGCCATTTCCTGAAAAAGAGGGTAGGCCATGCGCTCGCTGAGGCGATCCCCATCCGGGGCGTTGCGGTAGCCGGCGGCATTGATCGCTGTCCAGTCGCTCAATCGGCGAGTGCTCTCTGTCTTTTCCCGGAAAAGAATACCAGTGGACAGGGCTGACCAGGCATGCCAGGGGCGCACGCAGTCTTCGACCGCCCGGCTGCAGGCGACAGCAGAGCGGAGCGGAACGATTTGCTGGATGAGTCCGCCGGTGGCGCGACCGATGCAGGGTGTTCCGTTCTGATAATATTCACTGGCCATGCCAAAGGGCTCATACAGGGAGGGCATGATGCCGAAGGTTGCTCCCTGCAGGGCTGCCTGGTAACCGTCCCGCCAGTAGGCTGGAATCACCAGAACATGGGCCGGATAGCGTTGCGTGAGTTTTTTGAGAAAACCGAGCCCGGCCAGCCCTTCATCGCCCGGCATTGGGCAGAAGATAAAGCGCGCCTTGCCTCCCTGCCGCAAAAATGATTCCGCCGCAGCCGCGGCCACATCATAACCCTTCTGCCGCGCATCATCCCGGCCTGCCATAAAGAACCAGGGAAGATTATCGTCGACAAAAGCCCCGGGGTTGCCCCAGAACGACTCGCCGCTGTTTTTTTGCATGGCGGCAAGAGACGCGCGCACCTTATCCCGTTTTTCTTTTTTCCAGTCCAAGAGCGGCTGGCTGTCGCCCTGCTCGACCCGAGCCATGATATCGCTGGGAACTGCCTGGGTGGTAAAAAGACCGTTATCAATACCGATGATCCTTGGCCGCAAAGTTTCGCGCAAGTGGGGCGCCATCACTTCTGCCTGAAAAGGGTCGTCAATCAGGTCCCGGGCAAATTGCGCGGATACGGTAAAGACCTGGGGACGAACAAGGAGCAGAGCCCGCTCCAGCACGGTAGCTGTTTTTTTACCAGTCTGGCCGGGGCACGTATGAGGATCGATGCCTGCCCGCAGCAGCATGGCATCGAACAAACCGCCGCTGTCATAACTGTTGTGCAGGGTAAGATACACCGGCCAGCCGCTTCCTGCCGACGCCACGCCAAAGGCCGTCGCGGCACCCTCCCAATCCTGGGCAAGAAGCGTCCAGGAGGCCTCCGGGTCAAGATAGCTCAGAGCAAGACAAGCAGCGTTGCCAAAGAAAAGAGCGTCCCGCAGGAGTGGCTGCTGTTCTTGCTGGTTCGGCTGCAGGTCGTAAGGGTGGCGGTTCCCCGCAAAAAACAGCCCATTCTTCGGCTTAAGGAAAACGAAGAGCGGATCAGCCGTCTGGCGGAGCAAGGCAACCTCGACCATTTGGGAATCAAACAGCACTGTTATGGCTCCAACCTGGGTCAAATCGTCCGGGTTTCCCCGGTATACGTTGTGATGGTAGGGGGACAAAACCACGACCTCCCGGCCGGAAGCGGTTCGCACATGTGAGGGAAGAAAACGCATCACTGCGGCGATACCGCCGCAAGGTGTATAAGGTGTCTCGTAGGTGACAAAGGCTATTGCACGCTGCATCTGATGAACTCCCATGAGGTTAAGGAATAATAAAACGCCGGCCAGTTGTTGTTATTGCGCTTTCATCGATTTTTTCCCCATAAAATATGCCAGGATTTGCCATTTTTTCTCATCCATCTCCCATTCCGAATACACAGCCACGCCCTGAAAATGGGCGGGAACACCCCCCATCTCGCCAATGACTTGACTGATGGCGGCAAGGCTGTTTTCCAAGTTTTCCACCTCGGGATCGTGGTAGCCAACGCCCGCGTCATCATAGGCGGGAACGCCAAGCAGTACCCGCGCAGGAGAGGACCAGGCGAGCACCTCCTTTGTCCAAGCAGCGACCAGATGGCGGTATGCCCAGGCAAAGGGAACCGCTGTGTCATAGAGCATTACCGCCATCTGGTCGACCCGGCTGGCGACCTCCAGAAAATAGTGCTCATCCCAGTGAATTGCATCTGAGGGCTGCCAGATGGTCGGCGGTGGATAGGCGGCTACGGAAAGGATCTTGCCATGGGGCAGAATGCTTCGAATATCCTCGAGAAGTGCGAGCAATTGGGCATCGCCGGATGGCCATGGTTCGATGTTCAGATGAATACCGGCAACCTCCGGATACTTCTGAAGGAGCTGAGCGATGGCCTGAGTAAAATTATGCCGCCAGGACGGGTCGTTCAAAAAGACCTGCTTTCCCTGGACACCACCGACCCAAGGCATGACCCGCAAACCTTCCGTCCGCATGGCGGAAAGAAAGCGAATTACCTGCTGATGGTCGACTCGCTGGATGTCCCCCAACGCGGTGGTTGGCCCCAGATGAGGGAAAAGATCGGTGATGCCATGCCAGTGCAGGGTGGCCGCCAGATTCCTGATTGCTTCCGGAGTACGGTAACGGGATTTTTCCTTTCCCTTGCCGTACTTCGCAAACCACGCATCATCCCCGAGCCAGCCGTGGGCGAGCCAGATGCCGTGGCCTGGGCTGGCCGGGATAGCCTGCGGGGGCATGTCCGGCCGCGCAACATGTCGGAACCAGATGGCAAGTGCCAGCAGAGCCACCATGCAGAGGAGTATCCGTCCATTTTTCACAATATCGTTCTTCATGGGCACACCATGGCTTGAATGGCACGGGCTGCCTGGCGCTCCAGCTGGCTGATGGCCGGCGCCAGTTCCGGGTCGTTCTTCAACATGGGACCGACTTTTTCGAGTCTGGAGAAATTACCGAACAGGAGTTTATAAAGCGGCATGGCCGTCTTCCGATTCCCCCACGCAACCTCGACCCGCAGGAATATTCCAAAGGCCCTGGTCAGCCGGGAATATTGAACAAGTGCTTTCTTGGGAATGTTGTTGATTGCCTCACCGTCTAGCGCGCGAAGTTGCTGCAAAAAAGCATGGATTGCTGGCTGCGGGTAGACCGTGGCAAAGAAATCCAACAGATGGTCATCGATGTGGCGGCGGAGATCACACAGCTCTCCGGAAAGTGCCAGATAGAACAGTTCGATAGCCTGCTGAAAGAGATCCAGCTCAAAATGAACGGCAGCCTGGAGTGCCGGTCGCTGGTCCTCATGCCAGGCAGCCTGAAAAACCTGACGTCCAGTGGTGAACAGGGCGGCATCAAGTCTGTATTCCATGGGAATCCCCTCCTCCGGCACAAGCCGCTCCCGCAATTTCTCCCGAAAAACGGCAAGGCGCAGATGATATTTTTCCTTGCCGCAATCCATAAGTTTGACGAACCGCTCCTCTGGCATCGGGTACCCTTCGCTCCGGTACACATCTTCGACAATGACCCCATAGGGGGCAATATGATCATAACGTTTCCGGCAAAGGTAATAGGAAGGCATACCAGTGATAAGCCGGCGCACATCGAGATGCAAACCGGCCCCGATGTACTCGAGAGTTGACTTGATAGACTTGAAATCCACCAGGGAGACCGACACCTTTCCCTCCCAGGATTGCAGTGTAAATTTTTGTTGCAATATGCCGTTCAGCCGGACCAGATCCTGCAGGTCCCCTCCCTCTTTTTCCAGTTGCAGACGAGCCGCATCATAACGGGTAAGCGCCTCGAGCAGCGGCGCGCAGTCCTGTTGCCACTCTTGCTTCCGCAAGCGGCCATAATGGCGATAAGGCCGGCACGTGTCAAAGTCGCCATACCCATCGGCGACGACGCCCGGTTGCATCCGGCTGCCTGGATAAACAGCACGGCCATGCCTCTCTGCGTTGGTTGTCATTGTTATACCCTCATCTCTTTTTTCTGTTTTCCTGGAGGCATTGGGCCACGTAATTGCTGATCTGCGCGGCCACTACAGCAGGATTTGCGATTTGTTCCTTGGAAATTCTTATGACCTTGTCGAGGATGGACTCAAAGCCGGTCTTCTCCTGCACCTCAAGACCCACCAGGGTGACGTGCAGCTTTTTTTCAAGAAGCTGAAAGGCCGAATAAAAAAAAGCCTGCACTTCCTCCTGGCCATTCATCTCCTGCTGGAAGGAACGGTTCCAGGCGCAGTCCGAGATAACGATCATATAGATCATGTGGCCGCGGGCAAGATGGATTGCCTCATCCAGCATGAAGGAGAGGGACAGCGCATCGGATTGGCAGCCGGTGCCGGATTCAGGAAGCGAGACAATGGCCCGGGCCGCATCCTTCCGGCTGATGGTCGGCGTCTTCTGTGGATGATACATCCACTGGACAAGTGGTCCGGAAAGCCCTGACCGCACCGCGCCGCTGGTATAAAGCCCTGCCAGGACCTGGATGCCGCTCTTGGCCGTGGCGTTGAGCCAGGCGATCGACAAAATTTTAACCATCTGCATCTGGTCCCGATTCAGGGATCCTGACCCGTCGCAGGCGATGAGCAAAACTGGCCGGCCTCGTTTGTCCAGCACCTCCCTGTAGGGATATTTGCGGAAAATGGTATCGGAGAAAACGGCCATGGCCATGCGGGTGGGGTCCATGGCACCGCTTGCGCAAAAACGTTTCGTCTCCGGCAGTCTTTCGATATTGGGATACAGGGCCTTGCGCAGGGCTTCGGTAACCGGTGCGGCCTTGGCACGAAGCTGCTGGAAGGAGGATTCATCCGAAGAGATATCGAGAGGTCTATCGAAGATCTCGCCGACTGCCGGCTCCTTGCCACCGAGATCAATTTTTACCTCATGACCATCGGTCGGATTCCCCTCAATGGGACATTGCTGAAAGGTTTTGTCCCGAAGATGCTGTTCAAGCAGGTCGTAGCGCATGTCTTCCCAGGCATTCTGTTGCCCGCTCGCCTTTTCCAGGGAGCTGACGAGTTCGCTCACCATTTTGGCTGTCTCATCAGGAGGTTTCGCCCCGGTGCTGTTCGAAATCGACTTATCCCCGGCCATAAGGGCCTTGGCCATGCCAGCCGCATCTTCAAAGGGATTGGGCGGGTCGAACAAAAAGGGGGTCGCCGGTTGACCGAGCGGGGGTATCCTGGAGTTCCTCAGCGCCTGGCCGGCAGGAACGGACTCCCCCTGCCTGATGCCGCCAGCACCAATCATTGCCCTGAGAAACTTGTAGCGGTCCCCTGCCCCGCCCGGTGGTTCTTTGGTCGGGTCGCGCAAGGGCAAAAATGGCACTGCTGCGAGACACAAGGCCTTGACCCAGTGTTCACCGAGTACCATCAGTTCCTCGGATCTGGTTTTGGGAAGCAGATCGAAAAAGGCCGAGGAGGTTGCCTGAAACAATTGGAGCATCTGTACCGTGCCCGGATGGAGATTTTCAATGCTCTCCCATTCCGGAAAAATATCACCAAAGGTCACCACAGCAGCAAGAATTTCCGTCAACGATCGAAAATTAACTCCTTTCTGCGATGCAGAAAAAAGCCGGTAAAACTCTACGGCCTGCAGTTGCTCCCTGCGGCCCATGTCCTCCAGCAACAGTCGGGAATGGACCAACCCTGCTGTTATCTGAGCGATTTTTTTGTAGATCTCCGGCTCGATATCCGGCAATCGGTCATGCTCCGCCGGGTTCTCCAGGTACTCCTTCATGGTGGCGACCAACCCCTTTTGGGAAACCCGGGCCTCAAACTCAAGGTAAGCGGTCAGGCCAATCGCCGCGATAATGGAGAGCGATGTGGGGTAGGTCGAGTAACAGAGTCCGATCTGGGGTTTCACCCTCGGGGCAAACTGGCTGCCGACATCATCACCCGCCAGCCGGGCCGCCTCTTTTTGGGCGGTGAGAAACAGTCTGCCGGTCATCCTCAAGGCAGGAATTCTTACGGAATAATCGACTGTTGCTTTAAAGGCGTCCGCCGCTGTGACCCCAGCCCAGTCAGATTTTGTCTTTATCCTTCGGTAGTAGTGCTCAAAGGAGTCCAACGATCTGGTATGATAGCTTTTTCGGCGCGTCTCGCGTGTGATCGTTTGTGTTTCCATCAGAACCAGCTCCCCCCCACCGCGCTTTCCTGTTCAGGATCCGCCTGCAGGCCAAAGACTTCGTTGTAAACAGTTTGGGCGATTTTACTGTCCGGCAGGGTGGCGTTGCCGAGCAGCGTATGGCTCATAATATCCTGCATGCTAAAATGCGGCAGGCGATCCGCCATGTTCAGGGCAGCCAGAAAGCCGTAAATGGTGGGCGGGGTGATGGACTGAAGATTGCCCTCCAGTCTCTGTTGTCTGATGATGTGACCGAGCTTGACGATTTTCGGGATAAGCTCTTGCTGTTCAACAACAGACTGCCTGTTCGCCATGATCTCGTGAAGGATCTGAATTTCCTGCTCCCCGTTCAGATAATCAAGGGTGATATGGCAGGTGAAACGCCGTTTCAGCGCATCGTCCAGGGTGACCAGAGTATGGGTCGAATCCGTATCGGCCTGGTAGTTGCTATCGGCGATCCAGGCAATCTGCCGGGTGTCGATCTTCTCACCCGATGGAATGATGACGGCTGGTTTGTGCATGAGGTTCAGCAGGCCGCCCTGAATGGAACTCGAATGCACACGGCCCATTTCTCGCAGCCAGATAAGGACGCTGTATTGCTCCTCCTCCTTTTCCGCCATGTGCAGTGCCCGTACGAGTGGGCTTTTCTCGTCGAAGGTGCTGCCCTCTTTGAGCGCACGACGAAAAAACAACTCACCAGGAGACTCAAAGGTAGCCATTTCAACGGGATAGATTTTCAGCGGTTTCACCCCGGAAAATCCGAGTGCCTTACATACAGCCAAAAAATTTCCTGGTACGGCAAGGGCCTCAATGACGGAACTCTTTGCACTGCCGCTCGGACCGGATAGATGGATGTACTCTTTGTCGAAGATGGAGCGTACGAGCGTCTCGATTTTGTTTTTTGGCAAAAAAAGCTGGTTTGCGCCAGCATTAGGGATAAGTGCGATGAGGTCGGTGGGGCCAGCCTTGCGGTATTCGTTCTCGTCATCAATCCGGTAGACTTGCGTCGTCATGGCGGTTCTCCTTGTGTGTTGGTGTGACAGGGTGCAAGAAAACTTCTCCTGATTCGGTTGCATGGATAAAGAGGTCGTCTCCGTTGCCGGGGCAGCACGTTTCCAGTAAAGCCAGAAAAGCCTGGGTGGCCTTTTGCCGGCCAATTTCAAGAAGCAGACGAGCGCCAAGCGTTTTGCTGGCGAAGTTACCTGATGCGAGGAGAAGGGCACCGACATCGTTCCCCAGCCGGATGGCGCCTGTCGCCAGCGAAAGACGCTCCGCCGCCGAGCTGACCGCGGAGAGCACCGCCTGTTCAAGAATTTTGATAAGCGCCGACCCGGCAAGGGTCTCAAAGATGATGGGAGAGCCAATCCTGCTCAAAAAAGCGCTGGAGAACAGCTCCCTCGTCTCGCGCAGAACTCTGTCCCGGATAGCCATGCGACTGACGCCGCCGGTAAATCCAAGCGGGTTGTGAACCTTTTCATCCGCGCCGCCGGGCAGATTGATCGTAAAGACAAAAATGATGTTGGCGCAGGAAAACATGGTGCCGGTCGCACTCTGGGCCTCACCGTTTTCCAGGACCTGCAAAAAGAGGTCAGCCAAAGTCGACCGCACCTGAGGGGCGGCATGATCCAGGTCACTCACTTCGATGACCGCCCCTTGATAATGTTTGGCGACCTGCTCCAGTCGGCCGCTCTGGAACGAGCCTACCAGACCGCGGCCCGAGCCAAGGAGCTGCGCTGATGCAGTATGGCTGTCCGACATGCTGGCGGCGTCGATGTTGATATAGGGAACGCCCAACCACTCCGCAAGGGTCTGAACAGACAGAGACTTGGCCGTGCCTGAAGTCCCCTGCATGAAACAACGGATTGGCTGGTGCAGAGGACGGGAAAGAACCTCGGTGCACAGCCTGTCACACATTTCGTCCAGGGCAGCATCCTGCCCCCATATGGTTTTCCGTAAAAAATCGGGAAAACCCTTGCCGGTCAATTTTTCGCAGAAATGCTTTTGCACTGATTGCAGCCTAACTGGTCGACGTGTTGCCGGCGAAAGCCCGCCAAGTGTTTCAGTGGCCTGACTGATATCAGCCAAATAGGCCGGCAAGGAGGTTGTGCCGCCATGCCCTCCTTGTAAGGCCCTGGCCACAGCATAATTGGCACCTGCGGGGAGAATTCGGAGTTGGATGTCCGTGGGGTATCCCTTCAGCACCTCATGGATTTCCCTGGCAATTTCACCAATGACCTTGCTGGCGAGACCATTGGGAGAGCCATTGGCGCGATGTACCGCAAAAAGGATCACCGCTTCGCGGGGGAGATTGGGTGCATGGAGAACGAAAGGCTGAAGAGGGTCGCAACTTCCACCCTGCCCCCCGCTGAAAACCGTCTGCTGTTGATCAAAGCTGCCGGCAAAAACCACGCCTTTTCCCCTTGCGGCAAGCGAGGCCATGAGGCCCTTTACCTCCGAGTGAACTTCGTACAGGCTCTGCGTCAGCGACAGTTTGAATACAGACAATGCAATGATGCCAGGAGCAGCTTCCACGAGTTCAAGCAATTTCTTGGCATTGATTTGCGGCGCATGAACATGGCCAAGGTGCCGTGAACATGCCTGAAGCCTGGTGGCAAGCGCCGCAAGGCAAAAGTCGATCATCACTGGAAAAGGGCTGATGACCGCCAGCGAACCTCCGCCGTCAAGGATATTCAGAGCACGTTCCACCCAGGCGTCAAGTGCCTGGATGTAGCGTGTCAACAGTGGCTGGAATGGCATGACGGGTTGAAGGAACTCGGCAAGACTTGTATACGCGTCCGTGAGACTGGATAAATCAGGACGCACCGGCAGGAGTTCCTGCAACTTTTTAGCCTCTTCCTTAATCCTGGAAAGCTTTTCCCGGAATGCGGCCTCCCGACACAACCCCATGGGCGTAGCCGGCCCCTTCATCTCCACCCAGAGTGCGATATCCTTTGAGTTCGGAGCAGCCGGTGGCGGGGTGACCAGAGGAAACTGCCCCAGGCACTCCGCCAAGGTTTTCACAAAAGCAGAGCTGACACTGTGACCCGCTGGGATGTTAACCAGTGCAAAGCAAAGGCTAATGTGTTCACCGGCAATCGCGCCGTGAACTCCCAGAATGCCGGGTTCGGGCTGTTCTTGCGGACAGCGGGTGCCAAATGTATTCTCAGCACAGTGTGTTTCGATCTGTCCCGGAATCTCTGAGAAAACAATGGCCATGATCTGTCTCAAGACAGCGGCAGCGGTCCCTGCACTCTTACTGGTTGTGTCTTCTGTGTGGTCGTGAAAGTTGGCCATATGCTTTTCCCTTGCAAATTGTCTTGCCCAGAGGAAAAGCACAATGCATGCCACAACAAATCAACACGACACATCTTGTTGTTATATCAACAAAAACAAAAAAAACGTCGTTCGGAAGCCAAGCACATGATTGATTTGGTTGAGTTTTTAAACTCTTCCTTGTACAGTTTTGGTTGAGTTTTGTCGCAGGGCAACGCATCAGGGGCAAAGCTAATAACCAGGCTCGCGGAGATGAGGGATGGAGACAATTCTTTTTCAATATTTGAACCAGACAGTCACCGTGTCGCGGAGTAACAAGCTGGATTTTGATGTCCAGCAACCCTTTGCGTATATGGTGCATGAAGATGATCTGAACAGACTTAGAGACCTGCGAGAACAGCAGGGGTTGGAAGAAATTGTCTTGACTGCCAAGAGATCCGGTCGAGCCAGAGCCATCATCCCCAAAAAAACTATTCCTATTCTCCGTGCCCACTACAAAGGGCTGGCTACGCTAAGGAACGGCGTCAAAAAAATTTTCAGGAATATCGGAAACAAAAAAGGGAAACAAGCCTTTATTCTGTATGCATCAAGCGAACTGTTTCAGGAGCTATGGGATTCCCTGGACGAAAAAAACTCAACAAAAAAATCCCCCCTGAAAAGGCCCGACGATAGCGCTCCGAATGTATTTGTCAGTACTGCATCCAGGCAGGCGAAAATATTTCTCGATCTCATGGAGGGAAAAATTCCCGAACCCAGCGACCTGGTGCGCAGATACCATGGAGAAGATTATACCTGCCAACTGGTGCGGCAACTGATTCTCAGAGCCGCCAGGGAAGACTGCCCCATATTGATTCTGGGGGAAAGGGGCACCGGGAAAGAGATTGTTGCCAACGCCATTCATGATTTCAGCCCGCGCGGGAAAAACACCCAGGGGCATGATCGACCTTTTAGGGTATTAAATTGTGCCGCGGTCAGTCCCTATCTCTTTGAAGTAATCCTCTTTGGGTGCAAAAGAGATTATCCGAACAAAGGGTTGCCAGAAAGAACAGGTTTGTTTCGAGAAGCAGACAGTGGGACACTTTTTCTCGATGAGATCGGTGAGATGCCACCAGAGCATCAAGCAAAACTTCTACGCGCTGTCCAGTTCGGGAAAATCCTTCCGGTTGGATACAGTCAAGAGCAAGAGGTAAACGTCAGGGTCATCGCGGCAACCAATCGCGACATCAGTGATGCCAGGCAGAACTTCAGAACCGACCTCTTTGACAGACTGAGCATCATGCAAATCACCACACCCAGCCTTCGGTCGCATATTGGTGATCTTGAGCTCCTGGCGCAAAGCATCTGGCGAGATATCACCGGTGACCAACGTGCCAAGCTCCAGGGGGAAACTCTGGATGTACTGAGAAAACACGAGTGGGAGGGGAATGTTCGTGAATTAAAAAACAGATTGAAGGAACTGCACAGCATTCTCGGAAAACCTGACAACGCCGCAAAGATGGCGGCTATCCTGAGCAGATCGCATCGGAGTCCTGAAGTTAATATACAACTGCAGGATCCAGCCAATATGCAGGTACCGGTGGATCTTTTTGACATCATGGATGTCCTTGCCGAGGCTTCCCATGAAACATGGAAAAGGAAACGCGAACAAGAAGGCTGGACTTGGGGACCGAAGCGGGTAGAAACGGATTTGGAAAAAAGAAACCCTGATTTGCTCCCCTATATCGAACTCTCCGAGCAGCAAAAAAGCTATGCCCGGGAGGAGGCAAAAACTGTAGTCAGAACTTTGTTAATGCGGGGGTATATGATAGAGAGGCGATAGAAAAAAATCCGCGCTTACGAGGAGCTCCACCTCGCCGTTTACGAGGGCTCCCAGCCAAAAGCTCATCACCCCACCACCTTGTGCTAAAAAACGAACTGCTAAAAAGTACTATTCACCATTCGCTATCACAATCCTATACCCCGCTGCCGCAAGAATTTCAGGAATGCCGCGCACCATATCCCTGTCGGATTCCTTGTCACTCTCGTTCAATTGGTCGTAGGGAATAAGACAATTGTGTATCTTGTTTTCTTTGTCAATTACTGGCCCAAGCCTCCAGCCATCGCGGAACTTACCGTTCATCCAAACATTATGCGCTGCTTCCGCGAGACGTTCAATTGTCGACTTATCTAATGTTTTCATTTGAACTCTTTCTTTCCCTCGCTGGTTTCTCCAGCCTGCGAATTCCAACCATCGAATCATTCAAACTTCTTTTCAAGTGACAATTTCTCGGAATGTCGCTTTTCTTTTTCCATTTCTAAGGAGAATTCTGGCCATGTATGCTGCCATGTTGTTCTTTGCCCATTTTTGTGCCACTTTTGTTCTAATACACACAAAAAAAGACAGCACAAAAAGTCACAATAAGCCAAACGCGTGCTGCTGCCAAGAAAAAGAAAAGGGCCGAACACCTTATAATTACAAGTAGTCAGCCCTTATTCCCCTGGTGCCCGGGACGAGAATGCCGGAGGTGTAAGGGACTTTCACCTCCAAGAGTGTGCTCCCAGCCGGGCGCACCCAAAAAAAAGCAGAGTCAAAGAATGACTCTGCTCGGGTGTGCCTGCTGCTGAAAGCAGGTATTAGGCTTTATTTTTTCTGCATACTCTTGAATCTATCTATTTCGTGGGTGCATTCGCGGGGTCAACGTACTTCACGCCTGAGGGTCCTGTACCGCTGATCTGCACCACAACCGGTTCGTCACCCGCAAGCAAGAAATGTGGCACATTTCCGGGTTCGGTGTAGAAGCTCCCCGGCGGCAGGGCTTTCAGCTTGGCGGCATCAAACTTCTCGCCCCAGCCTACATTCCAGGTGCCAGAAATAATAGTATAGTTCCGATCTTCTGGATGGCTGTGTGCCTCCATCTTATAGTTCGCAGGAAATTTCACTCGATAAACATACGCCCCATCTTTCGAAGAGTTACCGACCATGTCAGCGTTCTCTAACCCAACAACGCGGGGGGAAGCTTTCCACGTCAGCTGGTCTGGCGTGATCATTATACCGGTCACGGGCGAATCGGCGGCGATTGCGGCACCGGCAACAAGTCCGCTCATGATCACCATAGCGGCCAACAGCTTCACATTCTTCATTTTCCTCATTTTTTTACCTCCGGTTCATTAGATTGGTGAAGTTCAGTCGAGAGAACCGTGACAATTCCTAGGCCCTTTCGACCGTAAAATATCGGTACTTCGTGCTGTTTCAATCCTTACTGTTCTCTCGCCTCCCCGAGATCTTCGGTCAACGGCCGCCAACCAACCAGCTTGATAGTAAGACATGACCCATAGTTATTCCCTTATCTTTAAGACGGTTATGCTACAAAGGTATACTGGGTTCCAGCAGTATTCATCACGAATGCGTCGGGCATCTCTTTACTGAAAGCTACAATAGCCTCAAATCCGGTACAATGGGTTGGCACGATATAGTTCGGCTTCATGGCTTTGATTTCAGCAACGACAGTCTGGATGAGCTCAGGCTTCTCATTGATCAGGTGAAACCCGCCCATTATCGCATGAACCTTGTCTGTGCCCGCATTTTTCTGCGCCTGCTTCACCGTATTGACGATTCCACAATGCGCACAACCGGAAAGAACCACCAGGCCTTTTCCCTTTACGTTAAAGAAAACAGCCTGCTCACCTGGGAAAGTATCGAGTTCAATCGTTTCGCCACGCTTTATTTGCAAACTAGCAGGCACCTTTTCGTAGCTGGTAACCCTCTCGATATTTCCGGTAAAATACGCACCGGGAACAATTTCAACCGCGGTTTTCGTTTCCACAACCTTCAGCCCAAGGGCTTCGATATCTTCTTTCTTAAGCTGTCCAAGGTCTGTAGGTTCAGTTGCGCCGGGGCGGAGCGAGTATCTCTGGGCAAAGGCCTCTTCGCCCACATAAAATGGTGTTCCCACGGGGATCCGCGACTGATTCTGCTTAATGATACTAACCGCACTCATATAGTGATCGTAATGGCCGTGGCTCAAGCTGAAGGCATTTGTCTTCCCGACATCAAGCCCTAATAAAGCAATGTTGTTCATCACCCCCACCGGGTCAAGACCGTAATCAAACATACAGGTACTTGTCTTTTCACCGATGACAGTCTCGATGAAATAAGAAAGACCGTGTTCCGCGTGCATTGATTTCCCTGGTTTGGCGCGGAAACGCTTGGTGATGTCATTGTCCTTTCTGTTGGAGTCAAAATAGTTATCTGCCAACACCCAAATTGTCAATTTGTCTACTTCGGTGATAGGATTGGCAGCCTGGGCTATCACGCTTGTCAATATTCCATCTCCTGCTGCGATAAGCACACCAGCTGCTGCGGAACACTTCAGAAACTCCCTTCGGTCCAGTTCGTTACCCATGCCCCACCTCCTTCGGTTGCACTTTTCCAATTCTCATTAATGAACTATCAATTTTTTTGATTAATTCCCCCTTTTCTTACTTGAGTGGAAGATTGTTAGACTTTGTGTCGTTCATGTCTGCGTCTGTTGCACAGGCGGCGCCTCAACCATTTACAATCCTTTCCCTTCTTTCTAGTGACGTAACAGATTTATCAGCAGGATACACAGTCCGCCGACTGACAGGACGATACCGATCACAAGTGCCATGTAATCGAATATGCTGTGAGTCCTGTTTTTGATACTGCACCTCCTCAAGTAATTGGGCTGTTTCTTTTACACTCTAAAGCACATACGATGCCAGCCGGGCTAAAAGATAATTAGTCTTTTGCTTTCAACGAGTTATATGCTTTCAAGACTAAATATACTTCAAAGGCGCCGCAGCATGATGCAAACATCGTTGACTATTAAAACGCCGAGCTGAGGATAACAAATTAAAATTGTTAGTTTAATTTGTTATGCAAACCAGGTTTGCATTCAGTACGAATTGTTTGCATGAATTTAATGCGGGATAGGTGGCGGAGAGATACTGTTTCTGAGAACGCAAGACTGGGGAAACGCAGAAGGATTCCGGTCAAGCCAAAAGTAGGCTGGACAGAGCCGCCGGAATGACAGAGATGGAACTGGTGTGCATACTATTTCGAGACTGTTACTATCTCAACTTTCTGACTTGCGAAAAACTTAACATAAAGCATTGTAATTGTGTATTTTTAACGTGAAAAGCCCTTCGTTCCTTGGTATATTGGGATTTGCGATTTTCTCAATAAAATCAAGGAGGAAGGG
>Ga0208863_1000146_pt1 | contig 86935 bp, 68 predicted proteins | sample RifOxyD3_FD_184040 | JGI IMG/M metagenome (GOLD analysis project Ga0208863, IMG submission 184040) | Soil microbial communities from Rifle, Colorado - Rifle Oxygen_injection D3 (SPAdes) | ecosystem: Environmental > Terrestrial > Deep subsurface > Rock core/Sediment | place: Rifle, Colorado... | reverse complement strand
CCCCACCCCTCCCCCAGAGGGGGAGGGAGCAAAGGTGCTTCGCGTATTTTCACGGTAACGGCCATGGCGACCCGCCACCCCAGAGGATGAAAGCTCTAGGATGGGTCGAGGAACGAGCCCTATCGGAAGGCTGCGAGATCCCTGGGGGATGGGGACGTGTCTACCAGCGTCTTGCTACTCCAGGCCCCCAGCCGGACGCCCGCGTAAAACGTCCTTGCCTTGGTCGGCGAGCTGCCGCCGGCACGGCATGGCCTTTGATCTGGCCAAGGTGCAGGTGGATTTTGTACACGCCACTGGCGGTGTGATGCCATTTTCCGTCGAGGAAAGGCAGCAGGACTCCCGTATGCTGGGTGGTGTGGGGAGGGCAGGAGGGAAACCCGCGTTTGCCCGATTAGGTATTGCTCAACTTTTTGATAATTGTCTTTGCCAAAATTTCATTAATCTCATTGTGTCGAGGTAATGGCTGAGACTGCTTTGTTTCCGGATTGGTGTACCAGTCGTGCCGTCCACCATTACGAACAAGTATGCATCCTATTTGCTCAAGTGCCTTGATTAAATCGCGCCTTTTCATTTAGGCAACCAATAGCTCTTCGACTTTATGAATATACGGCACCTGACCTGACTCAAGGTCAATTAATAAGTCTTTCAAATTATCGATAAGTTCATCCTTACTTGTGCCCTGCGTTTGGTAGTCAGGGTATTCGTTGATGAACCCAATATAAAAGTCACCATCTTGCCACGATGTGAATTTGATAGTTCTCATGTAAACCACTCTCCGTAAGTTAGTGAGAAAGAAAGTCTACGACACCTAGCATTTTGCCTAGCTGGCCTACAACCACGCTGGCACAGGGTTGAAGTTTACCACTGATTTCGGCGCGTGGTTTTCGGCCGGCGCTGAGGCGGCTGTTAGGCAATCTTTTGTTGGGTCAGCCAGCGGAGGCAACAGGAAAGACATGTCTCCATTCTTTCCTGTTGATAACTCGCAATTATTTCAATGAATTAGTCGTTTTTCCAAGGACTTGGATCGAGAAGCAGGCGGCCCGGCCTAGCCCGCGCAGACCCGCCGCACTTGCGATATGTCGGTCAGCCCCGCCAGTACCTTTTCGATGCCGTTCTGGCGCAGTGACCGCATGCCTTCGCGTAGCGCCAATTGCGCCAGTTCGGAGACGGGGGCGTGTTTGACGATGAGTTGCTTGATGGCGGGGGTTGCCTCCATCAGTTCGTACAGCCCGATCCGGCCGGCGTAGCCGGTCTGGTTGCAGCGGTCGCAGCCCACCGCGTGAAACAGTTGCAGGCCTCCATCCTTGTCGGCATATCGATCCATCCACCGCTGACGGATTTCGGTGGTGAAGTGTTCGGCCTCGGTGGCGCCGGTAAACTTGAAATCCTGGCAGTATTCCGCCAGCAGGCTGTCGATCTCCTCCGGTTCGGGCCGGTAGGGGGTCTTGCATTCACCGCAGAGGCGGCGGGTCAGGCGCTGGGCCAGGACCCCCACCAGGGCGTCGGCGAAGTTGAAGGGGTCCATGCCCATGTCGAGCAGGCGGGTGATGCTCTCCGGGGCGCTGTTGGTGTGCATGGTGGAGAGCACCATGTGCCCGGTGAGCGAGGCCTCGATGGCGGTGCTGATGGTCTCGGCGTCGCGCATCTCCCCTACCATGATGACGTCCGGATCGGCGCGCAGGAAGGCGCGCATGGCGGTGGCGAAGGTGAGGTTGATCTGGGGATTGACCTGAAGTTGGCGAAGACCAACCTGGGTGATTTCCACCGGGTCTTCTACCGTCCAGATCTTGCGTTCCTCGGTATTGAGTTCCTTGAGCACCGAATGGAGCGTGGTGGTCTTGCCCGAACCGGTCGGCCCGCAGACCAGCAATAGGCCGTAGGGAATCTGGATCAGGCGCTTGATGGTGGCGAACTGCTCGTTGCTGAATCCCATGTCCTGCAAGGGGCGGGGGGTGCCGCCGGCCAGGATGCGCATGACGACATCCTCCAGCTCGCCGGCGGTCGGCAGGGTTGCCACGCGCAGTTCGATCTTGAGTTTGCCGTAGCGGCTGAAGTCGATCTTGCCGTCCTGGGGGCGCCGGCGCTCGGCGATGTTCAGCTTGGCCATGATCTTGATGCGGGCGACCAGTGCATTCCGCATCTGTCCCGGCACCTCCAGGTATTTGACCAGAAGCCCGTCCTTGCGGATGCGGATGCGGGTCTTCTCCTTACCGGGGAGCGGTTCGATATGGATGTCGGAGGCACCCTTGTGATAGGCGTCGATGATGACCTTGTTGATCAGCCGGACGACGACATTGTCAGAGGCATCGGTCTCGGTCAGTTCCGGCGTCTCGCCGTAGGCCCCCGCGCTGGCGGCCAGCTCGTCGGTGCCGACATCCTCGATATTCACGGCGGAGTAATAGCTGTCGATGGCCCGGCGGATCTCCTCGGCCGCCGCCATGACCGGCTCTATGGTCAGTTTTGTTTGGAACTGCAAGGCATTGATCGCCTTCCAGTTGAGGGGGTTCTCGATCGCCACGACCAGTTTCGCGCCATAGCGGTAGAGCGGCAGGAGGTGGTGTTCCCGCGCGAGGGCCTCCGAGACCAACTGAATTGCTTCGGGTCCAGCCTCGAACCGTCTCAGGTCCACATAGGGGGTGCCCATCTTCTTGGCCAGGCAGAGCTGCACATCGTTGGCCGTGACCAGCCCCCGTTCGATGAGGATCTCGCCCAGCGGCTTGTTGCGATTCAGCTTCTGCTCGGACAGCGCCATTTCCAACTGTTCATCACTGATCAGCCCCTCACCGATCAGGATCTCGCCCAGCTTGAGATTGGGAAAGGATTTCTGTCTTTCCAGCGCCCGTTCCAGCTCGTGCGTGGTGACGACCGCCTTGCTGCGCAGATACTCGCCGATGGTTTTCTTCCGGGCGATGTCCTGTTCCTGTAGCGTGCTGTTGATGCCCTCTTCGCTGACCAATTTCTCGTTTACCAAGACCTCGCCCAGGCGGGGGCCCACGTCGTATTTTTTCAGCGCCTTGTGGTTGATGAAGAGGATGGAGAAGCGCCCATCGGTCTGGACTGGGAAGAAGAAGATGCCGTTGCTGTCGAACCGGAATCCCTGAGTCTCCCCGTTCAACTGATCCCCATCCGTGAAGAGCACTTCAAACTTCTGGGGATTGGAGTGGACCTGGATCTCCCCCGCGCTCCCCTTGCGATCCTTGCTGACAAGAAAGGGCCGGGTGAGGGGAAGCGTCATCATCTTCAGCTCGTCCAGTTTGAGCCTGACAGAAGTCCGCGCATTGAGCGGCTTGATCGAGATGGCGCCATCCTCGGGGCTATATTCGACAAGGTTGCCGGCCAATTTTGTCCCGTCGAGCGCCAGCAGGATCATCTGCTCGCCGGGGTAGACCAGTTCCGTTTCCGGGAGATCGCAGAGGGCGGGGAGCGGAAAAGGCTGGGATTGGGCCATTATTGAGAACTCCTTGATCTGAAACAATATCAGGGCGCAGAACCCAAATATTCGGCGAGCTTGTCTCTCGAAAATACGGCGACTTGCGGGTGGATGCGCTCTGGCTTCCCCCTTCGGGAAAGGGGGATTTTACTCGGGCTGCCTGTATGCACCGCGCGCAATCTCCTGTGTTGCCGGAAGAAGTAGGTTGCAGGACAGGGCTTGGTATCAGGATAGCAGCAAAATCGAGACCAACCAGGGCAGCCCAGAAATTGCTGGATAGAGCGGGGGTTGTAGGGTGCAGCCTTACAAGGATTTGTTGCTGAGCCTGTTCTTCGTCACGGTGGGCATGGCTTTCAATTTCCCCCTGTCGGTTGCCATGCGCGTGGCATTCTTTATCCGATTGACGGGTGTGACCACGCTGCAGCCAGATAGCGTCCCAGTTCCACCAGCGCGGCGGGGCGACCGGATGCGAGCGCGGTCAGTTCGAAATGCGCCGGGACGGGAAGCGATGGACCCAACGCCAGGAGTATCTGGTTTTCAATCTCGCTCAGGCTGGCCGGTGTCCCATACAGGATTTCACGACCGTACTGAAGCAAGCCGGTGCGTATCCATATCTGATTCCAGTCACTCGCCAGCAGATGCCTATGCGGGTGGTCTTGCCCAAGAGACATGCAAATCGCCTGGGCGGGGGAGTCCCATAAATCATCAAGCCTGGTTGAGATCCGGCTTGCCTGATCAAGGTCGCCAGGCAGAGAAGCCCCCCGTTCCTCCGCGATGCGCCGCAGATTGGAATACACCCCGCCAGCGACCAGCCAGGCCAGGCCATGTAACTTCCTTGGCAACTTCAGATCACCCAGATATTTTCTGGTGGTCGAGTAGCCGATGGGTCCTAGACAGAACTCCACCTGCGACAAAGTGGCCAGCGGCGCCATACCCTTGTGCGGTGCCTGTGCCTTAGCTGCGCGTGCATTGGCGATGCGTTCGTACAGGCCGGTATTGCCCACCAGCACCCAGAAAAACTCCGCACCCATGGCCTGTTTCAGGCGCAGCATGGCGGCGAGCAGATCGTCCAGATGGCAGTCACATGCATACTTGCAGCCCTCCTCACCGCCAGTATCCAGGCCGCCGGGCTCCAGCTTGTCCAGTTCGTCCAGTACCAGCACCGGTTCAATGCCGCAGCGATGCAACAAAAACAGGTAACGGCGTAATAGCGTGAGTGGCCAGGCCAGATTGTCCATGCCGTAACCGATATGGCTTTTTTCCCGCCGACTTCGCAGCAGATTCAGGGAGAGGACTCCGCCGAATACGGTTATCGCCAGCAGGATTTCTTCTCTCCACTCGGGATGCAACCACAAGGCAACACCGCTGCTGGTCAGCAACAGGCTCAGCCCTGCAATCCCCCATTTGCGTTGGAAGCCGATTTCGATGTTTCGCTTCGAATCGTCGGATTCCCTGACTTCATCCGCATGGGCAAGGGCATAAAGTGTGCGATTCAACCGGGCGACTGCAAGCCAGTCGCGGGCACGAAGCATCATCCAGGCCGGCAGCAAAGCCAATGGCAGTAGTAACGATGGTTTGCCGACTATGAAACTGCAGAATGGTGACGCTGCCAATGTTGCCCATAGCGCGATTGTGCGGAAACGAAGGTCTCCTCTATGCTGTTCCAGAGTCAGAGCCGAGGGAGAAAGCCAGTAGTGCAAGGAGCCTAGCCGGGCGCGCAGATTGCGGCCAGAAGACCGTTGTTGCACGTTGGGGTCGAGGTTGCTGGTCAGCGCAAATAGGAGATTGCGCAACAGGGCGCGGGTTGGAGTGCTGATGTCCTTGCTCTGCTTATTGCTCTTCTTTTTGTTCCCCTTATCGGCATAAATGTGTGGAAAGAACGGGTCCACATTCACCTGTATGATCTGCCGGTGGATACCGCGCGGCGGTCGCATCCGGCTTAGGCGCTTGCGGGTGCCTCCGTCCCCCAGCAACTTGTCCCACCAGCCAGTGCGTCTTTCGCCATTGAGCGCCTGATTCACCAGACGGGTCTTGCCTGCGCCGCGAGGCCCGCAGATGACGATCACACCGCCCTCGTAGACCGGTCGCTCCAGGTAGCCCTGGATGGACTTGATCAGGTCTTCCCTCTCCAGTTCGTTGAATGAGTCTTTCATGTCTGGCTCCCTGCAACTTCAGGTGGTGGTTCGCTGCGCGGATGCCAATAACCGCCGAACCAGTTGGGGTCATCTGCCCAGCCATAGTGTTTCAGGAAGGCTTCCGGCGTTTCGGTGTGGGGAAAATGGCAGTCATAGCGTTTGGCCGCCCAGTACAACAGCGCCAGGGAAGCCGGTTGCAGGCGCACTTGATCATCGAGGCCCTGCCAGGGAATCACCCAGCCATCCAGTAGCAGTTGGCGCAAATGCATGTTCAGGCGTTGGTCTACCAGGGTGCCCTGCCAGGGCAGGGGTCGGCCGGGGTTGTCTCCGATCACCGGGTAGACCTTGCCGAAGTGAGGAACCAGGCGCGCCGGAATGAACTGGCAGAGGGCGCGCAAATGGGCTTGCCCGGCCCGGCGGTTGTAAGCATCTCTGTCCGGACTGCCGGTCAAGTAGGCAGCCACCTCGGCATCTGCACGCACCAGCCAGTCCAAGGAGGTGCGCAGACGTTCCTCCCAGTGGTCCGGGTGCGGGTATTCGGTTCCCCTCCCTGCCTCCTCACGCAACCACTGCCCCGCCCAGCCTGCGCCTAGCCAGGCCTGGTGATCGCGTTCCCTGGGGTCGGCCGGCCAGGCTGCGGCGCTATCCAGGCCGACGCTGTTCCAGATGAGGAGTTCCCTCTGCCCCAACAAATTGCTGCCGAGGGGGCGCGAGATCAGTAGATCCCATGCCGTGGCGGGTAGCAGGAAGCCGCAGCAGCATTTCTTGAAATGGTCCTGGTCATCCAGTTTCCGCAAATGCGTGAACAGGGTGGCAGCGTCCGCCGGGTTAGCGGGCCTGTAGAGGTAGAGATGGCCTTTTTCCGGTTTCCAGTTTTCGATGCTGGCGGCGTGGGGAAGTTGCGACACGATCCAACCCAACTCCTGGAGTTTTGCGACCGGGTTGTGCGGGCTGGAATCCGGCGAAATATGGGCGGCCCGTGTGTAGTAGAAAAATAAGCCGGGGATTTTCGGGTATTCCAGGTCACCGGCTTTCGGTTGTGCCTGGTAGGCTGATTCCAGTGCCAGACAGCGCAAGGTGGTCGTGGTGGGTGCGGTCATAGCGGATTTGCCTCCAGGTCGGCGACTACTTGCAGCAAGGGCGCGGGGTAGTGGTAACGGTCCCTTTCGGCATCCCCTTCCAGGACGATGCTGCTGGCAAAACCGCGCAACACCACGTCGAGGTGCGATAGGGCTGTTTCATCCCAATGGGGGCCGTGCAGTTCCACGACCAGTTCCTTGGTAGAAAAACCAGGTCGCTCTGTGGATGTCTTGCCGGTCACGGTCAGCAGTGCCGTCCACAAGCGGCCTTCACCCAGGCCGAGACGGTATTTGTGATCGGCGGCCTCCACCTCCTTAATCACCGTGGCCTGCATTTGCGTACGCACCTGTTTCGCTACCTGTTCGCGCGTCTGGCGCCAGTTGTCCGGCAGTACCAGGCGGCGTCCCGTTTCCGTGCCCGAGCAGAGCGCCAGGCCCAAGGCATGGACCACCCAGGGCACGCCCCGGGTCAGACGCCAGGCCTCGTCGCGGTAACGCAATGGCAGGGTGATGCCCAGGCCGGCCAGCCTATCCCGCAGGAACGCCCAAGCGGTCGCCTCCTCCCAGGGGGGCAGATACAGGACGTCGGTAAAGGTATTGTAAAGTGGCGTACCCGCCGTCTCTTGCAGGATGTTCAGGCTGCCTCGCTCACCCAGGCCATACGGATAAGTCGTCGCTACCAGACAGAGGCGCCCGCATTGGATCAAGCGGCGCAAGACCGAGAACACCGGGAAAACCGATTGTCTGGGCGCTTCCAGGGCATCGAAACGCACTAGCCAGTCGGTTTCGTCCAGGGTCAGCAACAGGGCATGGCTGCTTTTCCTTTTTACCTCGTCTAGCCAGGTTTCGATCTCCTGGAGTTGCGCCTGGGCGCGGTCAGCATTTTCCTTTTTGTCGTCCGTCCACACCCATTTCAGCGTTGGCAGACTCTGCCAAGCTGGCGTCTTTTTCACGTTTTCGACTTCGGTGCGGAACTGCCGCCAGAACCAGTAGCTCAACGACAGGCCTCTTTGTTCCACCATGCCTTCGCAGTTGATGTGGACAAAGGGACGCGCCTCGGGCGAGTTCCCTAGATCGAACTCCAGACGCTGGCGCAAACTGGTCTTGCCCATGCGCCGCCCGGAGACGATGAGCGCGGCGCCGCTTCCCTGGTCGGCCGCGCGCAGGCATGCGTGCAGCGCGGCCAGTTGCTCGTCGCGGCCATGGAAATGCTTGGTGACCATATCGCCGGGCATGCCACCAGAGGTGCGGAAGACATGGACGGGGTCGACCGACGCCCGGCGTGCGGCGATCTGATTGAGCACTGCGCGGATTTGCACCCTGGGGGTCTGCACCAGACGCAGCACATCATCCTGTTGCAGGCTCAGCACCCGGCCCGGTAGCCTGCCTTTGGTATCGTCCAGGGCCAACCAGAGGCCAGGGGATTGTTTCTCCAGTTTGCCTCTTTGCTGTGGGCTGGTATCCGGCATGACCAGATAGAGGTGCGGGTAGTCTACATAGTGCAGCTCAACAGGTGTATCGCTACGCCACACGCCACCGCTGGCAAGCGCCTTGCCGCCGAAGGATTCAAGCAGGACCTGGGCGCCGCGCTCGCGCAATTTCATGTCCTGCCCGAACAACGGGTAAACGGCTTGCCGGCGCTGCCGGTTGTCTTCCACCTTGCCGATGTCAGCACCGAGAAAACGGGCCTCCTCCTCCAACGGTACTGCGGACGGGTCCACCGCCTGCCAGAACGCCCAGCCCATCGCACTGGCATTGTCGGCGTAGTAAGCCATAGCCTCGGCTTGGCCGACATAGAGGGTCTCGCCCATGCACCAAGCACCCAGCGCTTCGACCGGCAGGCCGGCCAATTCGCTTTCCAGTTCCGCCAGACGGTACTCATGCGTTCCGCCCAGCAAGCGCGCCAGCAACCTCCGTATCTGTTCTGCGGGGAGCAGATAGCGGGCCAAGGCAAGTTCTAGTGCCACGCTCCATTCACCGGGACGTGCCATCCGCCAGCAGGACATCGCGGCCCAATCCAGGCGGGAGCCGGTGGAACCGTGGAACAAGGCATGCACCTCTTCCAGCAGTCGCGCGGAGGAAGCACCCAAGGCCAAGTCCGGGCTGAACACAGTGGTGTGTTCGTCCGGCACCTCGCCCAAGCGCTTTATGGCGCGTGCGTACACGTCGACGCCGTATTTTGTCCGCACCAGATACGCCAGCCGGGTATGTTCCCTGGAAGGCCAGACATGGCCCTGCAACCAATACAAGGGGCGCCGCGCATCGAGCAGCCTGGACAGGCGTTTCCAAGTCGGTTGCCATTCCGGCTCCGAGGTGAAGGCGTCCACGTCTCGCGTTGCCCGGATGGTATGCTCCAGGACGGACAGACGGGAACGCATCTGATCACGAAACTCCAAGCGCAGGCGACCACTCAGCTCACTCAGCTCGGTAGTGCCCAGGGGAATTGTCAGTTCCGCCGGCGAGCGGCTTTCCGCAAGGGTAAAAGCTGGGATTTGCAATGGCTGGCCGGACCAGTACACCTTGGCCAATTTCAGCTCATATGGGGTGCGATTGGTAAGCGCCAGGCGCAATTCGACCTGCCCCCCCTCCAGCCAGCGGTCTTGGCAGGACAAGTTAATGTGGGGCTGGTCTTCCGACAGTGCTTTCTCATCCAGTTGGTTCTGGCGCTGCTCCAGCAATCTTCTCCAGGCATCACGCAGGCGCGGCCAGAGCAAGGCCAGCAAAGGGTGGTCGTCGAGGCGGAACGGCGATGTCCAGACATGACCGCCAATCTGGGTCAGGGCTTGGCGTTCTTCCCAGGCGAAGGGCAGCGTGGCCTGTTGCTTTTCCCGCCAGTGGCGCAGGCGTTGCCCAAGCTCCTCCACCCAGATGCGCCAACCAGGGGTGTCCGGCCAGAGACTGGACAAAGCATCGATCTGGCCCGGCACCAGGGGAGAAAGGCTAGGGGCGAGCAATACGTCGAGTGGGGTGGGTAGGGCGCCTTTCTCCGCGCCGGCCAAATGTTCCAGCCAGTCCAGCCAGGCATTGTCGTCACCCGCGAGCCAGGGCAGCTTCGCCTCTAGGATGCATTTCATGCGCACGGAAAAATCCGCTTCCGTGCTGGTCCGCCAGAGCGCGTTCAAGCGCTGGAACCACTTGGACAGGAGGGTGGCGCTGCCCTCAGTAGTGGCAACTGTATTGGCAACCCAGGCCCGCTGTGCCTGGGAAACACGCAGCATGGTCAGGCGGGATTTCTCCACCCAGTCTGGACAGCCCTGGCTGTTCCACAGACAGGTATCAAGCTTGTTCAGCAAGGCTCGTTCGTTATCCGGTGCTTCGAGCGCGATTCGTTCCAGAGGCTCCAGCAAGGCGTTGAACCACTGGCACAGGGGTTCGCGCGGGGTTTTCGTTTCGGCCATGATTTCCCAGGCGGCCTCGGCGAATTTTTCCCACGCCGGATTTCCCTGGTCGTCGAGGTGACGAAGAAACCAGGCCAGGCGTAGCGGATGCTCGCTCAAGCCCTTTGCGATCTCGCGGTAATCTACCTCCCTGTGATAGGTGTCCCGTTCCAGCGCTTTCATCAATTTTTGCAACAGGGCCAGGCTATCGAGGGGCTCGACGGATTCCATCCTTGGCGCCAGCCTCAGCAGCTCATCCGGGTCGACCTCGCCGTCGCACTGCATGGGCCAGAGGTCCAGTCGTGGCATCGCCCTGATCTGACTCGCCGGGGTGCTTGCATCAAACAGGTTGATGCGGCCATCTATGCCACCCGCCAGCAGGTGCCCATCGGCCATGACACACAGGGTTGTAATTGGGCCGATGTCCTCGATTAAGCCTGCCAGCCTGCCTTGCCGGTTCAGGATCAAGACATGCGGGCCATCGCCGGCTACTACCCAGGCGCCTTCACCCGCCTTCCATGTGGGCAGCCAGGCTGCCCGGCGCAAGGACTGCCTGCAGCCGGTCAGCCAGGCAAGCCGGCCATCCCCGGCGCGCAGGCTGTAACCGACACCGCTGTTGGCGCCGCAGAACAGTTGCTGCTCCTCCGCGCTGCGGTCGTCGATCTCCAGTGCATGGAAGTGATCCGCCCGCTTTAACCGGGTGGCGGGCTCGATCAGTTTGAACCTGACACGCCTTTGCAGGGTTTTGTCGATGGCCTCCCAGAGTAGCAGCCGCCCCTGCTCGCGCTCGATCGCCCATAACCGGGAGCTGTTGTCCTGACGCAGCATGCGAATTTGACCAAGCTCTTTACCTTCCCATACATGGAAAGGCTGTTTGTTGGGCTGTTGCAAAGGGAAATTCCAGATAGCGGGTTTTCCCTTGCTGTCAGTCCCTCCCAGCAGGATGTCCAACCCCGCAGCATGCTGGACCGGCAAGCCACAGGCAACGGCCAGGTCGCAGTGCCATTCATTAACGATCTGCAAGCGATCTTGGACTAGGCGATACAACACCAGTTCGCCCCGGTTGCTGGCCAGTAGCACATGCGGCTCGTTTGCGTGGGAGCCGGAATGGAACCCCGCCAGATTCGGGTGCACCAGCAGCGTCGTACACAATCCCTGTAGGCCGTGCATTTCGGGTTCCAGCGCTGCGACCTGCAGCCAGGGTTGGGCCGGGTCGGACGGCAGTCGCACCACACGCAGGTGCCCTGGGTGTTCCCAGAAAACAAGCAAATCATTGGCATTGGGAAACTGGCGCAGATGCCGGATCTGCCCGGCAAAACGGGCACCACCACGCAAGCTGAGGGGGCGCACCTGGTGCATGGCCGGCAGGAGGGTTCGGCGTACCCGCAACGTGTCGTTCTGCAAACCCTCGATCGCCTGTTCCACCGTCTCCACCGCACCCAGTTTCCAGGCATCGCGCAGAAGCGGCACCCGGTCGTGGTGGCGCAGGGTATAGAGGCAGAGGCGTTCCGGTGCGTCCTCGGGCAGGCGCAGCAGGCGCAGCAGCGCGGCTAGCCGTTCGGGGTCGGGAGAGATTGTTTCAGTATTCGTGCGGGTACGCCGGGTTTCCACCCGCATCCAGGCATAGAGGCGTTTCAGCACCTGATAGTGAAAATTCGCGCGCGGGTTGGCGCCCACATCGTCCAGGTAACTGCTGGCGAGCCAGCGTTCGATCCGTGCCATTGCCTCTGTGGGGAAGCCGTCCGTGGATAGGGACAACAAGGCGCGTTCGAGCAGTAGACGATCCTGATTTCCATCACGGGTTTCCGTTTCCGGCACGTCAGCGGTGAGGTCAAACACCGTTTTCGACCATATCTCCTCCCCACTCCGAGGGCAGATCAGGCGCAGGGGACGCAGGATGGCGTGTTGGTCCATGGCCAGGAGATGACCGTCAGCGCGCCCGGTGAGGCGGATCAGCGGGGCCACGAACTGTTGCTGGAAAAGGATATGCAGGCTGCCGTCAACGTCCTTGAGGAAATAGGTCGCGCCGTCTTGTGTGCAGGCCAGGATGGCGGTCTCCCCCTCCTTCTCCGGCAGCGGCGACACCAACACGTCGTTGGCGATGCCGCCCAGCCGATCAGTGGTTTTTGCGGCTTCGCCGCCAGCAGTGACGCGGACCATACAGGCTAGGTTACTTGCCATGTAGACGGGCATATCGATGCCTTGGGCATCTGCACCACGCACTTTGCCCAGGGGGAAATTAACCTTGAACCGCAGTCCACCGGGTTGATAAACGGCATCGTCGCGCCAGTTTTCGCTGTCCTGGATTTCCAGTACGGCGGGCATTGCTCCCCAGGAACTGCGTTCGACACGCCGAACAGGTGCGGGCGCAGGGCGGTCTATCCAGGTCACCTGCCCGATACTGCCATCGGCATTGGTTTCCAATTGCACCAAACCGGTCTCGAATTTCAGATACACACGGGTCTGCCCGGTGAATTCGTCTTCCCTTGCGCTGATGCTCAACAAACGCCGTTCCGTGGCGATGCGTGCCTCGTTGGGTTCGATAGGCGTGGGTTCGGCCCCTGGCTCTACCTCGGCCTGATTGTAGTTGCCGAACCATTTCAGTAGTTGCAGGGCGGGGGGCTGTTCGTTCTGACAGGGGTAAAGTGCGAGCAAAAAACGTAGGTTTGTATCGCGGCCCAACGGCGGTAGCAGGTAGATAAAGGAAGGCTCGCGCGGCAGCGGGCAGGGAGTGCCTTCGGGGAGCAAAAAGCGGGACTCGCCCATGCCATATACGTCCAGCAGGTATAGGCAGGCATCGGTGCGGACTTGCGGGTCCTGGTCGCCGAGTAATTCGAGTTGCTTTTCGTAGTCGGAAAAATTGTGGTTCTCCGGCATGGTACGCTCCTTCGATTTGCATTTCCCATCCCCACATGGCGAGTGGGATATTCAAGGCGATTCTATGACGGAATGATCCAGATCGATACGGGTCAGAGCTCAGCATTACGCCGAAAACGAGGGGAAAAGAGGGAAAAATGGACAGCTCTAACATTCCAACACGGCTCCCCGTCTTCCTTTCCTGTCCTGTTTTCTTCATCTTGCATCTTCCTACCTCACCCCTGCCGTTGAGCAGGGGCGTGATGAGGCCGGTGACACCGTCCAGGTGTTGCAGGATACGGTGCATCTCGGATGGTGGGGGGCGTCCGGAAATGGGGAGAGAGTCGAAGAACTAGCCACGTCGCCGTTTTACCCCAGTCTCTTTTTCAGCACTTCGTAAAGCCTAAAACATTGCCTGTCCGTCAGCTCACGCTTTACAGTAGTCAATCGACGCTTTACACTTTACCCATGATTTCAAGCTACCGCTATAAGGGTTTGCGCGAGCTGGCTGAAACCGGCAGGTCAGCGAGGGTGCTGAGCGATCTTGTGGCGCGCCTGGTTCGCAGGCTGGATGCGTTGGCTGCGGCCAAAACTCCGGAAGCGCTGAACATTCCGGGCTTCGATTTTCACGGACTACAAGGCGTTCCCAAGCGCTATAGCTTGCGTATAAACGGGCCATGGTGCCTGACCTTCGGCTGGGAGGGAGAAAATGCCATGGATGTCGATCTGGAAAATTATCACTGAGGAGACCGGACATGAATACAGCACCGTGCCCGACCCATCCGGGCGAGATTCTGCGGGAAGACAGTTTGCCGTCGATGGGCTTGTCTGTGGCGGCCTTCGCCCGCGCGCTTGGCGTATCGCGCCAGATGGTGCATGGCATTCTGGCCGAGCGTTCGGCAGTGTCGCCGGAGATGGCGTTGCGTCTGGGGGCGTTTTTCGGCAATGGCCCGCAGTTGTGGATCGATATGCAGACGCGCCGCGATCTGTGGCTGGCCGGACAGAGCATTTCTGGCCATTTGCCCAAGGTATACCGGGCTCCGGCGAGCCCGTAGGGTGAGGCACGAACCGCGCCGCATGCCGCGACTGGTGCGGTTCGCAGGCTCAACGCATCCTATGGAACTGTTGCAGCCCGGTAAATGAAACATCAACCAACCGATGGACTCTGTAGGCTGGATAAGCGTAGCGCATCCCGCATCACCGCCGGTAAGGTGGATGCGCTACGCTTATCCACCCTACATTCTTCGCATTCCAGCCCCCTACAGCGGGGGGCTGAAAACTGTCACCTTATTTCTTCCGGTCTTCTTCGAGGCATAGAGGGCCTGGTCCGCCTTGTTGATGAAATCCGTCAGAACCGTCTCCTGATAGCCCCCCTCCTTTACCTCAAGGACATCGCTGACGCCCAGGCTGGCGGTGATCGCGATGGGACCCTTCTCTGTCTGGATGGGTGCGTTCTCGATGCGGCCCCGCAGTTTCTCGGCCACATTGGCGGCCTCCGCCGCCAGGGTCTCGGGTAACAGAACGATGAACTCCTCGCCCCCGTAGCGGGCCGCGATGTCCGTGGTCCTCACCAGGGACTTTGTGATGCGGGCGATCTCCTGGAGCACCACGTCGCCGATGGTGTGTCCGTAGGTATCGTTGACGCGCTTGAAGAAGTCGATGTCGAGCATGAGGACCGAGAGTGGCCGCGAGTACCGGATTGCCCGGCGAATCTCGCTTTCCGCGAGCTGGTTGAAATGCCGCCGGTTGTAGAGGCCCGTCAGCGAGTCGGTGGTGGCCAGATGCCTCAGTATCTCTTCCCGCTCCAGCAGCGCCGCCTCGGTATGCTTGCGGATGGCGATCTCCTTGAGCAGTTCCTTGTTGCTCTTGCTGAGTTCCGTATCCTTGTCCACAAGTTCCTTCAGCGTCCGGTCGAGCTGCATCACCATGGCGTTGAAGGACTGGGCGAATTCACCCATGAATTCCACGCGCTGGGTGAAGTCCCCCGAAGCCACCATCTTCGTCTGCCAGGTCAGGTGCCTGAGATTGGCCTGGAGGGCCTTGAGGGTGCCCCCCATGTATCCCTTGAAGGGGACCGGCCTCGTCAGGTCGCCGTTGGCGGCGGCGTACAGCAATTCCCGGAGGGAGACGAGCCGGGCGTGGAGGGTTTGAAGGGATTCCACCGATGCATAGCGTTCCGGTAGCTCGGGCGGACTGCCGAGCGAGATGACATCGAGCAGGAGGTGCGAAACCTCCTCGACTATTTCATGGGTATTTTCAGGCAACATTCCAGAAACCCTGATGTACGGCGATGCGTCAATCCACGACCTGGGCGGTAAACCGGCAGGTCCTGTCGCCGGTACACCAGCAGTCGATCTCCTTAACCTTGAAGGATTTGCCGGTATAGCTTTCGAGTATCCCGGTGATAAAGCCTTCGTCATAGGTGCAGATCTCGTAACCCAGTTCGGGCAGACCCGAACAGTCCAGATCCTCGGAGACGGTCAGAATGAACGATCCGGCCTCCAGATCGGCCTGCTCGACACGCAGGATGCCGATCTCCTCTTCCCGGAGCACGGTCTGGAGCTTCTTCACGAAATCGTTGAAATCCTCGGACGGCGGCAGGGCGTTCTTGTAGAACTCGGAGCCCGCCAGTTTGCCGGCCTCGTAAAAGATCTCTTCCGTCTTCTCCGAGCCCAGGCGCTGTTCGAGCACATCTCTGAAGGTGAACTGCATGAGCCGGTAAACGGCGAGGCGGGTGGAGAGGCCCAGATTCGGGCGGCCCTTTGCGATATCCCCCAGTAATTCCCATGAAAACTCATACTTTCTGCTGGTCATTTGACACCTCTCTTTCCTAAGCGGCTGTGTTTGGCTATCCACCCTGTTTCCCAGGCTATCAGGCCGGACCGGGAGCAGGGCTTAGCATGAGGATAGCAGCAAAACCAGGAGCTAGAAGGTCAGCCCTGAATTGGCGCATGCGGGGATAGGGAGGGGGGAGCGGTCCATCCCTGGACCCGTTCAGGGGATCAGCTCGCTGCTTTCCAGGAGCCGTCGGGTTGACGGCAGGCGGTGCCGCGGACGACATCGGCGCGGCCGTCGATGATCGCCTTGGTGGTGTATTCGCGGCAGGCGCCGGTACTGCCCTGGTAGCTGCGGGTCGGGGTGACGGTGTAGCTGTGGCCTGAATCGGGATTGCGCCAGGTGCTGGCCTCGCCGGTCCGGTTGTTTTCCAGCGCCCGGTCGGCTTGCATGCGGTCGTTGTCGTCCATTTTCTGGCCGATGTTTCCACCGATGTAGGCGCCCGCCAAGGCCCCCAGGCCCGTCATGATGACCTTGCCGGTACCCCCGCCGAATTGGCTGCCGAGCGCGCCGCCCACTAGTCCGCCGACCACGGTGCCCTGGTCGCGCTTGGTACAGGCCGCGAGCAGGGAAACGGACAGCAGGGCTACAATCATTGCGCGTTTATTCAAGTTAATTCTCCTGGGATGGTTTCTAAATCAATTTTGGCCTGAAATGCTTTTCAGACCCTCTGAAGACAATCGAAGTTCCGGCGCTTTGGGCGATCAGCGCCGCAGACGCCATGCGGGGATGTCGAAGCGATCGATCAGCCGATGTTCCAGCAGCCAGTCGCGGGCGTCCTCTGCGTCGCCCTCGAACCAGACCCGCGCCGAGCCCAGGCGGAAGGTATAGCCCCAGGTGTCCATGTCCCGCATCATCCGGTCGCGGCCCATGCCGCCGATGTGATCGGCCAGCAGGATCTGGAGATAGCAGACCCCGTTTTCCTCCACGAATTCGCCCCCCGCGTCGGTATGCAAGGCGGACCGGCGTTCCTGGTCCATGCAGATGAAGTGGCAACCCTCGTGAAGCAGGGAGTGGACCGGCGTGTCCGGGCGAATGTAAAGGCTGTGGCCGACGAGGCCCGCCTCGGGCGGGCCGAAATAGCTGCCGGGTATCTCTGCCTCCGGCCCCAGCACGATGAGGTTGATCTCGTAGCGTCGGCAGAGGGCGGCGATATCGGTGTGATTGCTGTCAGAATAGCGGAGTATATCCATGGGGCTTGCGGCTGCGGCTCGTCAACGGGCTGGAGATTATTTCATACCCTTCCACACAGCCTATAATCAAACATCAACAGCAAAAAAACCTACCCGAATGAGAGTCCAGCAACTTCTCGCCCATCCGCGCCTCCTGGCCTCCCTGCCCGGCTGGCTGATCCAGCTCCTTGGCGGCTGGGCCGGCTGGTGGTCCTACATCTCCGCCGACAGGGATTGCAAGCTTGCCCGGCTCAACATCTACAGCTCTTTCCCCGAGATGAAGCGGAAGGAGAAGGAGCGCCTGTTGCAGCAGGCGCTCAGGGAGAACGCCAAGACCTTTCTGGAGATGCCCCGCCTTTGGCGCCAGGGAAAGGACGCCTACCCGGAGCATAGGGTCAGCCATAAGGGCCTGGAGATCCTCAATCGCGCCAAGGATTACGGCAAGGGGGTAATCCTTGCCGTTCCCTACGTCGGCAATTGGGAGATCGTTGTCGGCTTCCTCTCCACCCTGAACACGGAAGTCCTGATCAGTTCCACCACCCCCCTGGCGGGGCTTGAAGAGATGGCGGCCAGGGCGCGCGCCGCGACGGGGGCCACCCTCGTGCCCCCCGGCGAGGAAGAGGAAGAGACCTTTCTTCAGGCGCTCAGGGCCGGCGCCCTGGTCTGCCTTTTTCCCGATGCGTTTCCCCTGGAAGGGGGCGAGGCCCTGTCCGTTCCCCTCTTTCGCGGCCCCGTCCCGACTTCGACCTTGCTGCCCCGATTGGCGCGCGCCAGCGGCGCCGTCGTCGTCTACAGCTACGCCGAGCGCATCCCAGGCAACGGTTACCGCATCCAATGGATCTTGGGTCCCCAGGAGGCCTACGACCCCGACCCCATGATCGCCGCCGCCGCCGTCAATAGCGGGGTCAGGCTTTGCGCCAAGCGCCACCCCGGTCAATATCTCTGGAACAACAAGCGACTTTCCCCCAGGGGCGAGTCCGTGGCTTCGAATCAGGGCAAGGGAGCGGCATGAAAATCGGCATTCCCAAGGAAATCAAGACGCTGGAGGGACGGGTCGGCCTGGTCCCCGAGGCCTGTGGCGAGCTGATCCGCCAGGGCCACGAGCTGTTCGTGGAGAGCGGGGCGGGCCTGCTCAGCGGCTTTCCGGATGAGAAGTATCTCGCCGCAGGGGTGAGCGTCGTCCCCGGCGCGGCCAGCCTCTATGGGGAAGCAGAGCTGGTGGTGAAGGTCAAGGAGCCCCAGCAGGCGGAATGGGGCTATCTCCGGGAAGACCATCTGTTGTTCTGTTTTCTCCATTTGGCGGCGGAACCCATCCTGACGAATATGTTGCTGGACACCGGCCTTACCGCCGTGGCCTTCGAGACGGTTCAGGAGCAGGACGGCCTGCCGATCCTGGCCCCCATGAGCGACATCGCCGGGCGCATCGCGATCCAGATCGGCGGGCATCTGTTGCATCGCCCTCAAGGCGGCAAGGGGGTGTTGCTGGGCGGCTTGCCGGCGGCCGAGCGGGGCAGGGTAGTGATCCTCGGGGCCGGTCAGGCGGGGGGAAGCGCCGCTGCCTATGCGGCGGCCTGCGGGGCCGAGGTGGTGGTGTTCGACAAGCGCCGTGACCGCCTGGCCGCCATGCGTGCCCTGGGGGCCAACGTCACCGCGCTCTATGCCTATGCCGGGCAGATCGATCGCGAGGTGCGCCGCGCCGATCTGCTGGTGGGCGCGGTACTGGTCCCCGGCGCCAAGGCGCCGAAGCTGGTGAGCGCCGATCAGGTGGCAGGCATGGAACCGGGCAGCGTGATCGTCGATATCGCGGTGGATCAGGGCGGTTGCGTCGAGACCATCCATCCCACCAGCTATGCCGCGCCGACCTACCGGGTATCGGACGTCGTCCATTTCGGCGTGACCAATATGCCGGGGGCGGTGCCGAAAAGCGCCTCCCAGGCACTCTCCGCGTCCCTCATTCCCTATCTCCAGGCACTGACCCAAAAGGACTGGCGCAAGAATCCCACCCTGCTGAAAGCGGTCAATGTGGAACAGGGCAAGGTCCTTCACCCCGCGCTGAAGCCATAGCCTTGTTTGGGCCGTAAGGTGCGGTGAGGTACGAACCACACCGATCGCAGGTGGACTTGGCCGCGCGGCCGATGCGGATCGCTATCGCTCACCGCATCCTCGAAACTCCCTCAACCCGAATCCCCCGCCAGAAGGCCGATGCGGAGTCAATTTTCCGGCGAGTGGAAAAAATTCGGCATTGCAACTAGAATTGATGTAAGCTTTGGTTCGTAACTAATCATTTCTATTGAAATTATAGGCATGTTCACCACGGTAATACAGGCTCGGAAGCTTGACTCGCCAACCCTGGCGGAGCAGATCAACCGCCGCATGCGGGAAGGCGGGTTGCTGCTGGCCGTCACGGTTGCCTTGATGGGATTGCTCGCCCTGGCCAGCTACTCTCCCGGCGATCCCGGCTGGTCCCACATAGGCCAGGATGTCAAGGTGGACAACCTGGCCGGCAGGGTCGGCGCCTGGCTTGCCGATGTCTTTTTCTATCTGTTCGGGCTGGTTTCCTTTCTCTTTCCTTTTCTGTTCGGCTGGGTGGCCTGGGATGCCTTGCGCCGGATGGGGGCGCTGAGCTTCCATGTCCTCTTGATGCGCTGGGCCGGGCTCTTCATGATCCTGTTCGGCGGCACCCTGCTCGGGGCGTTGCAACTGGGGCAAAAGGCCTCGTCCATGCCCATGGGCGGCGGTGGCGTTCTGGGCCATCTCCTCACCGGAATCGCCGTGCCCATGTTTAATCCCGTGGGCAGCTCCCTGTTGTCGCTCATGGCGCTCCTGCTCGGGATCACCCTCTTCACGGGCCTTTCCTGGTTTGTCCTGATGGAGGCTGTCGGCGGCGTCACCCTGTGGCTGGTGCGCCTCTTCACGGGCGGCAAGGCGCCCGAGGAGGTCCGGGAAGCCCCCGCGCGCCGGCAGGATACGGGCCGAATGAAGATAGCGACAGGCCGGAACGAGACCCAATTCGGGACGGACCCGAGATTGAAGATCGAGCCGCTTTTCCGGCCCGAGGCCATTCGCGAAAATAAGCCGGAACCGGCCAAGATCGAGCCTCATATGAAGCCGATCAAGGTTGCCACCGGGGCCGGAAGGGCGAAGCAGGTCCCGCCCTTTCAGGAGGTGAAGGAGAACAACCCCTTGCCGCCCCTGTTCCTGCTGGATGAGCCGCGCGCCACCCGGAGCGGCTACTCGCCCGAGAAGCTGGAGGCCCTGTCGCGCCAGGTGGAGCTCAAGCTGAAGGACTTCGGTGTCCTGGTCGAGGTGGTGGATGTCCATCCGGGTCCGGTGGTGACCCTGTTCGAACTGCAACTGGCCCCCGGCACCAAGGCCAGCAAGGTGACCGGCCTTTCCAGCGACCTCGCCCGTTCCCTCTCGATCATCAGTGTGCGCGTGGTGGAGGTGATTCCCGGCAAGACCACCATCGGCCTGGAGATCCCCAACGAGCGCCGGGAGACCGTCTACCTGGGCGAAATTTTGCGTTCGCCGGCCTATGATCATGCCAAATCCCTGCTGACCCTGGCCCTGGGCAAGGACATCAGCGGTGAACCTTCGGTGGCCGATCTGGGCAAGATGCCCCATCTCCTGATCGCGGGCACCACGGGTTCGGGCAAGTCGGTGGCGATCAATGCCATGATTCTGAGCCTGCTCTACAAGGCGACACCGGAACAGGTGCGCATGATCATGGTCGATCCCAAGATGCTGGAGCTGTCGGTCTATGAGGGCATCCCCCACCTGCTGACGCCGGTGGTGACCGACATGAAGGAGGCGGCCAACGCCCTGCGCTGGTGCGTGGCCGAGATGGAACGGCGCTATAAATTGATGGCGTCCCAGGGTGTCCGCAACATCACCGGCTTCAACCGCAGGGTCGAAGAGGCCGATGCCGCCGGAGAACCCATCGTCGATCCCTTCTACCAGCCCGAGCTGATGCTGGATGTGGACCATGAGCCTCCGGTGCTGGAGGCATTGCCCTACATCGTCGTCGTCATCGACGAACTGGCCGACATGATGATGGTGGTGGGCAAGAAGGTGGAAGAGCTGATCGCCCGCCTGGCGCAGAAGGCCCGCGCGGCGGGTATTCACCTGCTGCTGGCGACGCAACGGCCCTCGGTGGATGTCATCACCGGCCTGATCAAGGCCAACATCCCGACCCGTCTCGCCTTCCAGGTCTCTTCGCGCATCGACTCGCGGACCATCCTCGACCAGATGGGCGCGGAGAACCTGCTGGGCAACGGCGACAGCCTCTTCATGATCCCCGGCGGCAGCGTCCTCAGGCGCGTTCACGGCGCCTTCGTGGACGACCACGAGGTTCATGCGGTAGTGGAATATCTGAAAAAGACCGGCCGGCCGAACTATATAGATGCCATTCTTCAGGAACCAACCGAGGCCATTCCCGGTCTATCAGCTCAGGCATCGGGCGTGGATGTGGAAGAGGCCGATCCGTTGTACGATGAAGCCGTCAATTTCGTCATCGAAAGCCGCCGCGCCTCCATCTCCAGCGTGCAGCGCAGATTGAAGATCGGGTATAACAGGGCCGCCCGATTGATTGAAGAGATGGAAAGGGTTGGTATAGTGTCCCCCCCGGAACATAACGGCAACCGGCAGGTACTGGTAGCGGCCCCCGGCGAATAGGGCGGTTGCGCCGGGTCCGGGAGTTCCAAGTCGCGGGAATCTAAGGTTCCTGCTTTTTGTTTATCGTCACCCAGGATTCCGGTTATGCGTTGGTTAATGGCCCTTTTCATGCTGGCGATGAGTCACGCGGCATTCGCCGGTGGCGTCGAGCAGTTGAAATCCTTCCTCAAGGGTCTGGAGAGCTTCCAGGCCGATTTCAAGCAAACCATCGTTCAGGGCACCAAAAAGGAGCGCTCCGGCGGCTTGCTGACCCTCCAGCGGCCGGGGAAATTCCGCTGGGATTACGAGGAGCCCTACCCCCATCTGGTGCTGGCGGACGCCACCTATGTCTGGATCTACGATCCCGACCTGGAGCAGGTGACACGCCGCACCCAAGCGCCCGCCCTGGAAGGGACTCCCGCCCAGTTGCTCACCAACGACGTGCCCATCGAGAAGAATTTCACCCTCGGCGACAAGGGCAGCAAGGATGGCATGATCTGGGTCGAGCTGCTGCCCAAGGACAAGGAAGGCCAGTACGTCCGCTTCAACCTCGCCTTCAAGGGCGATGAGCTTCGGATCATGCAGATCGTCGATAAGTTCAACCAGGTCACGGACATCGAATTCAGCGCCATCAAACGCAACCCCAGCCTGGAAGACGATTTCTTCGTCTTCGAGCCGCCGGAAGGGGTGGACGTGCTCCAGCAGTAATCGCCCTTCGAACCGGGGCGCCCGCATGAGACCGGAGTCCGGGGACCTGTTCGACCGCAGCGGCATAGGTCCCGCCCGGCCCCTGGCCGACCGTATGCGGCCAACCAGCCTCGGCCAATTCCAGGGCCAAGCCCACCTGCTCGGCCCCGGCAAGCCGCTCAGACAGGCCATCGAATCGGGCCGGCTGCATTCCATGATCTTCTGGGGCCCGCCGGGGACCGGCAAGACCACCCTGGCCCACATCATCGCCAAGCAGTGCCAGGCCGCCTTCCTCAGCCTCTCCGCCGTCTTGGCCGGGGTCAAGGACATCCGCGAGGCAGTGGAAAAGGCCCGCGAGACCCGCCGCATTCATGGTCGCCCCACCGTCCTCTTCATCGACGAAGTCCATCGCTTCAACAAGGCCCAGCAGGACGCCTTCCTGCCCCACGTGGAGGACGGCACCCTGGTCTTCGTCGGCGCCACCACCGAGAACCCCTCCTTCGAACTCAACAACGCCCTGCTGTCGCGGGCGCGGGTCTACACCCTCAAGTCCCTGGACGCCGATACCCTGGAAGAGATCGTTTCCGCCGCGCTACGGGAGGTCCGTGGCCTGGGTGAGCGGGCATTGACCCTGGCGCCGGAATCGCGCCGCCTGATCGCAGAGGCCGCCGACGGCGACGCCCGCCGCGCCTTGAATCTGCTGGAGATCGCCGCCGACCTCACCGAGGGCCATGAGATCCCGCCCCCGGTGGTGGAGGAGATCGCCGCCGGCAATGTGCGCCGTTTCGACAAGGGCGGCGACCTCTTCTACGACCAGATCTCCGCCCTGCACAAATCGGTCCGGGGCTCCTCGCCGGACGCCAGTCTCTATTGGCTTTGCCGCATGATCGACGGCGGCTGCGATCCGCTTTATATCGCCAGAAGGGTGGTGCGCATGGCCTCCGAGGACATCGGCAACGCCGATCCCCGCGCCTTGGAACTGGCCCTCAGCGCCTGGGATGTGCAGGACCGGCTCGGCAGCCCCGAGGGCGAACTCGCCATCGCCCAGGCGGTGGTCTACATGGCCTGCGCCCCCAAAAGCAACGCCGTTTACAGCGCCTTCAAGGCCGCCATGGACGACGCCAAGCGCTCCGGCAGCCTGGAAGTGCCGGTCCACCTGCGCAACGCCCCCACCCGGCTCATGAAGGAACTGGGATACGGTAGGGCCTACCGCTACGCCCACGACGAACCCGGCGCCTACGCCGCCGGGGAATGCTACTTCCCCGACGGCCACGGCGAACCCCGCTACTACCAGCCCCCGGAACGGGGCCTTGAACTCAAAATTGCCGAGAAGCTGGAAAAATTGCGGGAACTGGACCGGAAGGCGAGGGGAGAATAGCCCGGAGCGATAAGTATGGCAGAAGCGATTATTGAAGTTATCGGTGGGTGCTTTACTTATCTCATCGGGAAGATTCTCGGTAAAACAGGGGGCATCGATCAAGAAAAGGCGATGGTCATCGGGGAATACGTTGTGATTGGGTTAGTAGTTACAGCGGCCATCGTCGTCACTATTGTCTATTCCTGATTGGATTGAGCGAGCGCCGCAGGTTGGGCTTCGTGCCTCAGCACTATCGGCTGGTTAAGGTCCTGATTCGGAATCCCCGCGAACCCTATCGATTTCCCAGTCCAGCCCTTGGAGAAGGCCATCCAGGTGGCTTGTCTCCCCGGTCCTGCCGCATTCTTCCAGATCGGCCAACACCTGCTCCAGGGCCATGGCGCCGCATACTCTGGCCGAGCCACGGAGTTTGTGGGCCGTTTGGCCCAATCCCTCCCAGTCGTTTGAAGCCGCATGACGGCCAATTTCCGCGTGATAGCCTTCGAGTTCGGCCTGCATCGCCATGAACAGGGCATCGGCCTCGGCCTCCAATCCGGCGGCGGCCAGGAGGGCCTTACTTCTGTCGCGGACCGGTAGGTTGCCGGGTTGCGGGGTCTTTGGCGCGTTCGGGTCCTTGGAAGGCGGCATCGGCATTCCCTGGTTGCCTAGGCCGATGCGGCGCATGGCTTCCAGCAGCTCTTCTTCATGGAAGGGCTTTATCAGAACGGCGTCCATGCCGGAATTCAGGATCTTTTTGTGGTGTTCGGCCAGGGTGTCGGCGGTGAGGGCGAGGATCGGCGTCCGCCGGTCCTCGGGCTCTTCCGCACGGATCTGCTTGGTGGCCTCCATGCCGTTGATCCCCGGCATATGGGCGTCCATGAGGATGAAGTCGAAGCGTTGGAGCCCGGCAATCCGTATGGCCTCGGCGCCGGAGGAGGCTTCGGTGACGGCCCCGCCCATGGCGTGGATGACTACCGAGGCCAGCCGCAGATTGATCGGGTTGTCATCGACGATGAGGACCTTCATGCCTTCGATGGAGCTGGGCCTGGGGGGCTCCGGCGGCACGATCTGTTCTGTCTCCTGGGCCTGCGACAGGCCGAGCAATTGTCCGATCAGACGCAGCAAGGCCAGGTTGCCCATGGGTTTGATGTAGCAGGCATCCACGCCCAAATGGGAGAGCTTGTCGATGAGGGGCGCGTCCATGGCCTTGACTTGGGCGACGAGGGGCTGGAGGGCGCACCGGCGTTTCAGGTCGAGGATGCACTCCACCGCGCCGGAGGAGAGAACGCCCTGGATGGCGTCCATCCAGGAGAGTGACAGAAACGACAAGTCTTCGCAGGGGAAGGGCTTTTCGCTGACGACGACTTCGGGCTCGCGGCTGACGGCATTGACGCCGAGGTATTCCAGGCGGCAGAGCAGGGCCGCGCGGGAGTGGGGCTGTTGATCGACGACCAGCGCCCTGACGCCTTGCAGCCTGCCCCTGAGACTGGCGGTTGCAGTTGTGGCGGCCGGGACCGGCAGGCTCAACCGGAACCAGAAGTCCGAACCCTTCCCGATCTGGCTTTTGACGCCGATGTCCCCGTCCATACCCTGGATCATCTGCTTGCAGATGCTGAGCCCCAGACCGGTGCCGCCGAAGCGGCGCTCGGTGGAGGCATCGGCCTGGGTGAAGGCGGTAAAGAGCTGTCTCTGCGCGTCTCTGCTGATGCCGATGCCAGTGTCCTGGACGCTGAAACGAAGCGTCACCTGGTCTTCCGCACAGGGGCCGTCGTCGAGCATGACGCGCACCAGGATCTCGCCTTCCTGGGTGAATTTGACGGCGTTGCTCAGCAGGTTGGTGAGGACCTGTTGCAGCCGGAGGCGGTCGCCCACGACGAAATCCGGCACGTCGTTGTAAACGATGGCGAGCACTTCAAGCCGCTTCTCGCTGGTCAGGGTGGCGAAGAGGGCGACCAGATCGTCGATCATGTCGCGGAGATCGAAGGACACCCGATTGAGTTGCAATTTGCCCTGTTGCAGCTTCGAGAAGTTGAGAACGTCGTTGATGATGGCCTGGAGGTTGCGGGAGGAGGCAATGATGGTCCGCAGGAACTCCTGCTGCTCGTCGCTGAGGGGGGTCTTCAATAACTGGTTGGCGAAGCCGACGATCCCGTGCAACGGGGTGCGGATCTCGTGGCTCATGTTGGCCAGGAATTCGGATTTGGCCGCGTTGGCCCGATCGGCTTCCTTACGCGCCCAGTAGAGTTCGATGTTGCGTTCTTCCAGGGCATCCAGGGTCTCGCGGTAATCGGCCGTGGCTTGGGTGACTTCCCGTTCCAACTGCTCGTGGTTCAGGGCCACCCGGCTGGCCATCTCGTTGAAGCCCTCCTCCAGGATCAGCAGCTCACCGCTGGAGACGCAGGGAACGCGCATGTCCAGGTTGCCGGCCTTGACCTCTCCCATGGCCTCGATCAGACGCAGGAAGGGGCGCAGGACCCGGCCGGTGATCAGCAATGTCAGGATGGCGGTGAAAACGATGCCGGTCAGTATCACCGCCAGGCTGAGGGTGAGGACCCGCCGCTTCTCTTCGTCGAGGGATTGATCGCAGAGGTGAACCTGGACAACGCCGAGCCGTTCCGGCGGCAGGCTGTCCGGGACAACCACAGGGGCGGAGTAGACGGGGGATGGATTTCTGTGGGGATCGCGGGAGATGGGCGGCTGGCGGATCAGGTCGAGAAGGGGCTTCCCGGCGGCATCACTGATGTGGATACGTTCGATGTCGTCCTGGGCAAGGAAGATTCGCGTCTTTTGCTCCAGCGCACGCGCGTCCTTCGCCAGGATATCCGGCAGGCTCAGGACCGCCAGCTCATTGGCCACGGCCTTGCCGCGCCTGCTGTAATAGGACTCCAAGTCATCCAGGTGCCCATAGAGGAAAAACCCGCTCAAGCCCAGTCCGACGACCAGGACGGGCATGATGCTCAGGAGGAGCGCCCATGTTTTGAGCACACCCCCAAAAACTCCGCTGCGCTTCGTCTTTGACCCCTCAAGGGGCAAGAAACACTTGGGGCGGCCCTGCGTGTTTCTTGAGAGGCTGGCCAGGTAGGGGAGGAGGGCCTTAAGCGATTCCGAAATCCGCACGGTATTTCCCTGGTTGATCGATGGGCCAAAAGCATGCATTCTGACCGGCGTTCAGTCTAGCCTGGAAAAACCGGACCCGTCCATGAACCACTATCCCACCATCGAAGATTGCATCGGCAACACCCCCCTGGTGCGGCTGCAACGGCTCCAGGGCCATTCCGGCAATCTGATCCTGCTCAAGCTGGAAGGCAACAACCCGGCCGGATCGGTCAAGGACCGGCCCGCGATCAGCATGATCAAGCACGCCGAGGCGCGGGGCGCAATCCGGCCCGGCGACACCCTGATCGAGGCCACCAGCGGCAACACCGGCATTGCCCTGGCCATGGCGGCCGCCATTCGCGGCTATCGCATGGTACTGGTGATGCCGGAAAACATGAGCCTGGAACGGCGCGCCGTCATGAAGGCCTACGGCGCCGAGATCGTTCTGACCCCGGCCAAGGGCAGCATGGAAGCCGCCATCGACACCGCCCGGCAGATGGAAGCGGAGGGTAAGGGCGTCGTCCTCGACCAATTCTCGAACGAAGATAATCCCCTGTCCCATGCGGAGGGCACGGGGCCGGAGATCTGGCGCGATACCCAGGGCGGGGTCACCCATTTCGTCAGCGCCATGGGCACCACCGGCACTATCATGGGGACCGGGCGTTTCCTGAAACGGCAAAATCCGGCCATCGAGATCGTCGGCGTCCAGCCCGCGGAGGGTTCCGCCATTCCCGGCATCCGCCGCTGGCCTGCGGAATATCTGCCCAAGATCTACCACCCCAACGAGGTGGACCGGCTCATCGACGTGACCCAGGCCGAGGCGGAACAGACCACCCGCGAGCTGGCGGCGCGCGAGGGGATCTTCACTGGCATCTCTTCCGGCGGCGCCGTGGCGGCCGCGCTCAGGCTCTCCGCTCTGGTGGAAAATGCCGTCATCGTCACTATTGTCTGCGACCGGGGCGACCGCTATCTCTCGACGGGCGTCTTCCCTGCATGAATTTCGTCGCCTTCGCCCTCCGGGCGATTCCTGACACCGAGTCTGAACGCAAGCGGGACCAGGGGCTTGCCGGCCTGAGCGACGACGATGTCGCCAAGATCATGTTTCACCGCCACCGTCAGAACGGTGGCGTCAATGGCGGACTCCCGGTGCATCAGATGCGTATCGCGGCCATCGCCTGGCTCGCGGTCCGGGACGAATCCATCCGCGCCGGCACCTCCACCGAGGCTGGGGAAGCTGCGGCGATCGAGACGTTGCTGGATGTCTGCGAAGTTTCGGGTTTGCACGAGTTGGTCAGTTGGCACGGCGAGGGGTTCGACTTTCCCTTGCTGCGCCTCCGCGCCCTGCACCATGAAATGGCCGCCGCGCCGTTTTTCCGTCCGCCGCTCGTCGGGCTCCAGCAGGCCCTGATGGTGGGGCCGGTTCCCCTGGGCGGGTTCCTGGATCTGCCTCCATCGGCGGACGATGGCCCCTGCCCGCACCGCCGGTGCCAACAGGAGGCACGCAACACCGCCTTGATCTATCTGCGCCTCAAGCGGGCGCGGGGTGAACTGGAGCGGGATCTCTATCAGTCCCTGACGGCAGCGCTCGTCGCCATAACAATCCAGGAGTCTCCCATTGGCTAGGGGAAAGGGGGCGAGACTGCCCCAGGATGCAGTCGAGGTGGTGGTGGAAGGTCTCTCCCACGATGGGCGCGGCGTGGCGCGGGTCGAGGGGAAGACGGTCTTCATTCAGGGCGCCTTGGTGGGAGAGCGGGTCAGTTTTCGCTATCGCAAGTCCTCGCGCCGTTTCGACGAGGGGGTGGTTGAGGCCGTATTGCAGGCCTCGCCTGACCGGGTCGTCCCCAAATGTGCCCATTTCAACCTCTGCGGCGGATGCAGCCTGCAACATCTCTCCGACCAGGCGCAGATCCGCGACAAAGAACGCGTCCTGCGGGATGCCCTGACCCATATCGGCAAGGTCGAACCGAAGGAGATTCTGCCGCCCCTGGTCCCGGCCAATCACTGGGGCTATCGCAAGAAGGCGCGCCTCGGCGTCAAGCATGTGGAGAAAAAGGGCCGGGTGCTGGTGGGTTTTCGCGAGAAGGGCAGCGCCTTCATCGCCGAGATCTCGCGCTGCGAGGTGCTCGATCCCCTGGTCGGCCGCCGGTTGGATGAACTGTCGCAATTGATCGGCCAGCTCTCCATCCCCGCCCAGATCCCCCAGATCGAGATGGCCATGGGGGACCGGGGCTGCGTCCTGATCTTCCGCACCCTGGCCCGGCTCAGCGAGGCGGATCGCGCCATGCTTCTGGAGTTCGGGCAGCGCCACGACATCCTCATGGCGGAGCAGCCGGGCGGGGTGGACAGCATCGCGCCCCTGCGGGCGGGTGACCGGTTGGAGTTGAGCTATCAGCTCCCCGAGTTCGACATCGAGATCCATTTCCAGCCCACCGATTTCACCCAGGTCAACAGCGACATCAACCGCCGGATGGTAAAGCGTGCGGTGGAGATGCTGAACCCGCTTGGGGACGAGCGGGTGCTCGACCTCTTCTGCGGGCTCGGCAACTTCACCCTGCCGCTGGCGCGGCGGGCGGGGCAAGTCGTGGGCGTGGAGGGTGACGCCGGGCTGGTGGAACGCGCCCAACGCAACGCCCAGGCCAATGGATTGGGCAATGTCAGCTTCCATACCGCCAACCTGTACGAAGATTTGAACCACGCCCCCTGGCTGCAAGCCAGCTACGACAAGGCCCTGCTCGATCCGCCCCGCACCGGCGCGGCCGAGGTCCTGCGGCTGCTGCCCGTGCTGGGGGTGCGGCGGGCCGTTTACGTCTCCTGTTACCCCGCGACCCTGGCGCGCGACGCCGGGACCCTGGTGCAGGAGCACGGCTATCGCCTGGTCTCGGCCGGGGTCATGGACATGTTCCCCCATACCGGCCATGTGGAATCCATCGCCCTATTCGAGAAGTAGATCATGGGCATCGAGATTGAACGCAAGTTTCTGGTGGTCAACGACGCCTGGCGCAGGCAGGTGGCCGCCAGCGAGCACCTGAGTCAGGGCTATCTCTGCAATCAGGGCAACAGCTCGGTCCGGGTGCGGATCGGCGGCAGCCAGGCCAATCTGAACATCAAGCGCGGCGGCCTGACCGTCACCCGGCTGGAGTACGAATACCCGATCCCGCTGGCGGACGCCAAGGAACTCCTGGCGGGACTCGCGGGCGGGCTGGTGGAGAAAACCCGTTACCATGTCCGCTGCGGCGGTCATCTCTGGGACCTGGATGTCTTCGAGGGCGCGAACGCCGGTCTGATAATGGCCGAGATCGAACTGGGTTCGGAAGACGAACCCTTCGAGATGCCCGCCTGGGCGGGCCGCGAAGTCTCCGGCGACCCGCGCTATTACAACGTCAACCTGATCGGCAATCCCTACTGCAACTGGCGGGAAGATGCCGGGCGGATCGAGTCGCGGCGTATTGTCATCTCACTGCCGGAACAGCGGCTGAGTTTGTTCGAGGAGGGGCGGCTGGTGAAGGAATACCCCATCTCCAGCGGCGCCAACGGCCCCGGCGAACAGCGCGGTAGCGGCCGCACCCCAAGGGGACTGCATCGCATCCGCCTCAAGATCGGCCAGGATGCCGCGCCCGGCAGCGTCTTCGCCGGCCGGCGGCCAACCGGCGAGGTCTACTGCAACGAACTTTGCGAGCAGAACCCCCAGCGTGACTGGATACTGAGCCGCATTTTCTGGCTCACCGGCGCCGAACCGGGCCGTAACCGGGGCGGGCAGGTCGATACCCTGCGCCGCTTCATCTACATCCACGGCACCCCGGACAGCGAACCCCTGGGCGAACCCCGCTCCCACGGCTGCATCCGCATGCGCAACGCCGATGTCATCGACCTCTTCGAGCGCGTTGCCAACGGGGACTGGGTGGAGATTCAGGGGTGATGCCTGATTTGCCGATGCTACAGCGGCTTGCTACTCTCAGGGCATGATCTAAACGGGAGGCGTATCGATGGGCGCATTACCAGAAGCAATCTACCTTTCCCCCGAAGAATACCTGCTTTGGGAGAACGACCAGCCCGAGGGCGTAAAGCACGAGTACGTCAACGGGCAGGTCTATGCCATGGTCGGGGCGAGCCGGGGGCATAATCAGGTCTCCATGCGGTTTGCTACCCGTTTGGCCTATCATCTGGAAGGCAGCAAATGCCAGGTCTTCCAGTCCGACATGAAGGTGGCCATCCAGACCCTCGGCAACAGCCGTTACTATTACCCCGATGTCCAGGTGGCCTGCGAGGAGGAGACGGCCTCCCACTACAACACCTCCCCCTGCCTGATCATCGAAGTTCTGTCCGAAAGTACCGCGAGAAAGGACCGCACCGAAAAACTGGCAAACTATCGCTTGATCCCCGCCTTGCAGGAATACCTGCTCTGTTCCCAGGATTCCCCGCACATCGAGGTCTATCGCAAGCGGTCGGACTGGGCGCGGGAGACATTCGGCGCGGGCCAGGCCCTGATGCTGGAATCGGTCGGGCTGGAAGTGGCGGTGGACGACATTTACGGTTTTCTGTCCTGATCGCCCTTCAGGTCACCGGCTAATCACCCATCCTCATACCCGCCAACCGATAACCCACCTGCAATTCGGTGAGCAGGTACTGGGGCTGGGTTGGGCTGTCCTCCAGTTTCTGCCGCAGGTTGCCCATGTAGATGCGCAGGTAGTGGCCCCGATCAGCGTAGCCGGGACCCCAGGTGTCGAGCAGGAGTTGGCGGTGTGTCAGGACGCGGCCGTGGCCCTTGATGAGGGCGGCGAGGAGACGGAATTCGGTGGGGGTGAGGTGGACCGGCTGGCCGGACTTGCTGACTTGGTGTTCCGCCAGATCGACCCGGACCTCGCCGAAGCTCACTTGGCTGGAACTGCCGCCGCTCAGACTGATGGCGCCACGCCGCAGTTGGGCTCGGACGCGGGCGAGCAGTTCGGGCACGCCGAAGGGTTTGACCAGGTAGTCATCGGCCCCGGCGTCCAGGGCGGCGACCTTCTCTTCCTCCCGGTCCCTGGCAGACAGAACCAGGACGGGAACACTGAGCCAGCCGCGCAGCTCACGGATCAGACTTTTCCCATCATCGTCCGGCAGCCCCAGATCGACGATGACCAGCCCTGGCTGGCGGCTCGCCGCCTCGATCAGGCCGCGCCGGGCGCAGTCGGCCTCGGCCACCTGATAGCCCTCGTCCTCCAGGGCCAGGCGCAGAAAGCGGCGGATGTTGTTGTCGTCCTCGATGATCAGGATGCGGACCGGGCTCATTCCTCCTCCGGTTCCGGCGGGGTTCCCGCCGGCAGGGTGAAGCGGAAACGGGCGCCGCCCTCGGGCCGGTTTTCGGCGGAGATCCTGCCGCCGTGGGCCTCGACGATGATCCGGCTCAGGGCCAGGCCCAGGCCGACGCCGGGGGTGGCCGGTTCGCTCTCGCCGCGAGTGAAGGGCTCGAATAGCTTGTCCGCGTCCTTGAGCGGCAGGCCGGGGCCGTTGTCCTCCACCATCACCACCAGTTCCTCGTCCACCCGGCGCGCGCTCACGCGGATACGGCTGCCGGCGGGGGTGTATTTGGCGGCATTGTCGAGCAGATTGACCAGGACCCGCTCGATCAACAGGGCGTCGAACTCCACCAGGGGCAAGTCGGCGGGGACATCGGTCCGCACCTGATAGCGGGCCAGGGGCAGCCGAAGCTGGTGCAGGGCACTGCCCACCACCTCCTCGACGGACTGCCATTCCTTGCGCAAGCGCGTCCCACCGCTTTGCAGCCGGGCCATTTCCAGCAGATTGGCCACCAGGCGGTGCATCTGCTCCGCCTCCTCGCGGATGGCGGCGGTCAGCTCGTGGCGGATCTGGGGCGAGGGGTCGCGCTCCAGGGTGCCGGCCAGGCCGATGATGGCGGTCAGGGGCGTCTTGAGATCATGGGACACCGCCGCCAGCAGGGCATTGCGCAGCCGCTGCCCCTCCATGTTGACCAGGGCCTCCTGGGCGACCTCGACATAATGGACCCGCTCCAGGGCCAGGGCGATTTGAGACAAGCAGGCATCCAGCAGCCGCCGTTCTTCCGGTTCGTCGAAGACCGCCGGGTGACGGGGTTGCAGGGCGCAGACGCCGCGCGTGCGCATGGGGGCCTTGAGCGGCAGGTAGCGGGCGCTGGCGGCGGCCAATGTGGTGGTGCCGAGCCCCGCCTCCTGCTGATGATCGTAGACCCATTGGGCCACGCCCTCATCGGCCGGGCGGTTGCCGCAGGGGTGAACCCGCTCCTGGGCATCGGGCAACAGCACCGTCACCCCAGCATCGAATAGCGGGCCGAGATACTCCTCGGCGATGCCAACGATCTGGTCCTGCTTCAGCGCCCCGGAGAGCTGCCGCGCGATGTTGGCCAGGGCCATGGCGCGCCGCTCGCGCTGCACCGCGACCCTGGCCTCCAGCCGCAGCTTGGCGGCAAGCTGGCCGATGACGAGGGCGACCGCCAGCATCAGGGCAAAGGTGAAGAGGTATTGGCTGTCGTGGACGCTGAGGGAGCCGCGCGGCTCCACGAAAAAGAGATCGAAGCAGAGCACCGCCAGCAGCGAGGCCCAGGCGCCGGGACCGCGCCCGAAGCGGATCGAGACCAGGACCACCGTCAGCAGGAACAGCATCACCACATTGGCCAGATCGAAAAACCGCAGCAGGCCCGCCGCGAGCAGGGTGGCGCCGGCGCAGGCGAGGGTCGCCCAGAGGTAGCCGGACCAGGGCAGGGTTGCAGCCGGACGGGGTTGCGGCCGGTGACTGGGCTTGCCTTTCTCCAGACCGATCAGCACCACATCCAGATCGGGGTGGGTCTCGGCCAGCTTGTTGGCCACGCCGCTGAACCAGCGCAGCGGTCCGGGGCGCAGGGTGCGACCTACCACCAATTTGGTGGCGTTGCGGGCGCGGGCGAAGCTGGCCAGGGCCTCGGCGACGTGGGCGCCGGGGATGGTCAGGGTCTCGGCGCCGAGTTGCTCGGCCAGCTTGAGGACTTCCAGTGCTTGGCGCCGCCCCTTTTGCGCGCCCTCGCTCAATTCCGGATCGTCCACATGGACCGCGATCCAGTCGGCCTGCAACTTGGCCGCCAGGCGCGAGGCCTCGCGCACCAGCTTCTCGCCGCGAGCCCCCGAACCGACGCAGACCACCAGCCGCTCCCGCGCCTCCCAAACGGTGGCGATGGCCTGGTCAGTGCGGTAGGCCCGCATCTGCTCGTCCACCCGGTCGGCGGTGCGGCGCAGGGCCAGCTCGCGCAGGGCGATCAGGTTGCCCTTGCGGAAGAAATTCTTGGCGGCGTGCCGGGCCATGTCGGGCAGATAGACCTTGCCCGCCGCCAGCCGGATCAGCAGCTCATCGGGGGGCAGATCGACCAGAGTCACATCGTCGGCCCGGTCGAAGACATGATCCGCCACCGTCTCCCGCACCCGCACCCCGGTGATGCCGGCGACGATGTCGTTCAGGCTCTCCAGGTGCTGGACGTTCAGCGAGGTATAGACATCGATCCCCGCCGCCAGCAGCTCCTCCACGTCCTGCCAGCGCTTGGCGTGGCGGCTGCCGGGGACATTGGAATGGGCCAGCTCATCGACGATGATCAGGGCCGGCGCCGCTGCCAGCGCCGCCTCCAGATCGAACTCCGGCAGCACCCGGCCCCGGTACTCGACCTTGCGCGACGGCAGCAGCGGCAAGCCGTCCAGCAACTGGAGCGTCTCCCGCCGCCCGTGGGTCTCCGCCACCCCGATCAGCAGATTCACCCCCTCCGCCTGCCGCTCCCGCGCCGCCAGCAGCATGGCGTAAGTCTTTCCCACGCCGGGACAGGCACCGAAAAAGACCTTCAGCTTGCCGCGTTTGGCAGCGGCTTCCTGTTCTTTCAAGGACTCCAGCAGGCGATCGGGGTCGGGGCGTTGGGGGGGCATGGGAGTGAGGCTTTAGGCTTGAGACTTGAGGGAAGGAGGGCGAGCTAATTCAGCGGTGCGGCTGCTGTTGTCATCAGAAGCCTCATCCAGCGCGTGAATCCTGGGTGGTCATCAGTTTGGCCTGTTGATGGTGTTCTGCTTGCGCTTCCAGCAGCTTCCTGGCCACGTCACGCGCAATCTCCAACGTCTCGGTTATGGTGCGGCCTTGGGCGACCAGTCCCGGCACCTCGTCCGAGGTGGCCAGATACACAGCTTCCGGCAGTTTCTCGATATGCAAATTGGCAAACTGTTCCATGGGTTTACCTCGGTGCATGAAATTTCCTCCCCTGCTCCGTGGAGCAAGTGTAACGCCGCACAACCTGGGGCTGTAACGGATTCGGGAAAATGGACTAACCGGCACCCATCGACCCATCAGTTCCCCGCCACTGCATCCAGCGCCAGATTCAGCTCCAGCACATTCACCCGCGCCTCGCCAAAGATGCCGAGGCCGGGGCCTTCCACATGGGTCTCGATCAGGGCGCGCACCCGTTCCAGGGGCAGTTTACGTTCAGCGGAGATGCGTTCTTCCTGATAGTGAGCGGCTGCGGGGGAAATGTGGGGATCGAGGCCGCTGGCGGAGGCGGTGACCAGATCGGCGGGGGGAGGTCCCACATGATCCGGGTGGGCGGCGATGAGGCGGGTGATGCGGGCCTTGACGGCATCCACCAGGGCGGGGTTGCGCGGCCCCAGGTTGCTGCCGCTGGAGGCGAGACCGTTGTTCTCCATAGGGCCGGTCGCGGAGGGTCGGCTCCAGAAGTAGCGCGACGAGGAGAACGCCTGGCCGATCAGGCTACTGCCGATAACCTTGCCTTCCTGCTCGATCAGGCTGCCGTTGGCCTGGACCGGAAAAAGAACCTGGGCCAGACCGGTGACGGCCAGGGGATAGAGGAGCCCGGTCAGGAGGCTCAGTAGAGTGAACAGGACCAGGGCGGGACGGATAAGCTGTTTCATTTCGAATAACCTCATTTACCGCAAAGGACCCAAAGAAACGCAAAGGAATTCATTTTTCCCGAAAAGGATCTTCTTCCTTGGCGTACTTTGCGTCCTTTGCGGTTAAGCAGAATTTCAAACAAGCCCGACGGCCCCCAGCACCAGATCTATGACCTTGATGCCGATGAAGGGCGCGATCAGCCCGCCGCCGCCGTAGATCAAGAGATTCCGCCGCAGCAGGGGGGCGGCGGCCAGGGGGCGGTAGCGCACGCCCTTCAAGGCCAGGGGGATCAGGGCGACGATGATGAGGGCGTTGAAGATCACCGCCGAGAGGATGGCCGAGGCGGGGCTGTTCAGGCCCATCACATCCAGCGCCAGCAGTTGCGGGTAGGTGGTGGCGAAGGCAGCGGGGATGATGGCGAAGTACTTGGCCACGTCATTGGCCACCGAAAAGGTGGTGAGCGCCCCGCGTGTCATCAGCATTTGTTTGCCGACCTCGACGATCTCGATCAGCTTGGTGGGGTTGCTGTCGAGATCGACCATGTTGCCCGCCTCCTTGGCCGCCTGGGTGCCGCTGTTCATGGCCACGGCCACGTCGGCCTGGGCCAGCGCCGGGGCATCGTTGGTGCCGTCGCCGGCCATGGCCACCAGCCGTCCCTGGGCCTGGTGGTCACGGATCAGTTTCAGCTTATCCGCCGGGCGCGCCTCGGCCAGGAAGTCGTCCACCCCCGCCTCGGCGGCGATGGCGGCGGCGGAGAGACGGTTGTCGCCGGTGATCATGATGGTCTTGATCCCCATGCGCCGCAGTTCGGCGAAGCGCTCGCGGATGCCCCCCTTGACGATGTCCTTGAGTTCGATCACCCCCAGCACAGCCGCATCGTCGCAGACCACCAGGGGCGTGCCGCCGCGCCGGGCGACCTGTTCCACCAGCCCTTGCACGGCGCTGGAGAAGACCCCGCCGAGGGACTCCACATGATGCCGGACCGCCTCGGCCGCCCCCTTGCGGACGCGGCGGTCGCCGATATCGACACCGCTCATGCGGGTCTGGGCAGTGAAGGGGATGAAGTGGGCGTCGGCCAGTTCGCGGCCGCGCAGGCCGTATTTCGTCTTGGCGAGCACCACGATGGAACGGCCTTCGGGTGTCTCGTCGGCCAGGGAGGCCAGTTGCGCCGCCTCGGCCAGGATGCGCTCGTTCACGCGGGGCGCGGGCAGGAAGGCCGACGCCTGGCGGTTGCCCAGGGTGATGGTGCCGGTCTTGTCGAGCAGCAGCACGTCCACGTCGCCCGCGGCCTCCACTGCCCGGCCCGAGGTGGCGATGACATTGGCCTGCATCATGCGCCCCATGCCAGCCACACCGATGGCCGAGAGCAGCCCGCCGATGGTGGTGGGAATCAGACAGACCAGCAGCGCGACCAGCACCGTGATAGTCACAGGCTGGCCGGTCCCGGCGGCCTGGACGCTGTAGATCGAGAACGGCAGCAGGGTGGCGGTGGCCATGAGAAAGATCAGGCTGAGGGCCACCAACAGTATGGTCAGGGCGATCTCGTTGGGGGTCTTGCCGCGCTTGGCCCCCTCGACCATGGCGATCATGCGGTCCAGAAAGGCCTCGCCCGGATTGGCGCTGACCCGCAGCACCAGCCAGTCGGAGAGGATGCGGGTGCCGCCGGTCACGGCGGAGAAGTCGCCGCCCGATTCGCGGATCACCGGGGCCGATTCGCCGGTGATGGCCGATTCATCGACCGAGGCCACCCCCTCGATCACCTCGGCGTCGGCGGGGATGGTGTCGCCCGCCTCCACCAGGATGTAATCATCGATGCGCAGGCTTAAGGAGTCGGTCACCGTGACCTTGGCCCCGTGGCGCGGCTCGGCCAGGCGCTTGGCCGCCACATTCTTGCGCGTGCCGCGCAGGGCAGCGGCCTGGGCCTTGCCGCGCCCCTCGGCCAGGGCCTCGGCGAAGTTGGCAAACAGCACCGTGAACCAGAGCCAGGCGGCGATGGAGAAAATAAAGCCAGCCGGAGCCTCCCCCTGGCCGGTCAGGGCCTGAATGCCCAGGATCGTGGTCAGCAGGCTGCCGGCCCAGACCAGGAACATCACCGGATTGCGTAATTGGGCAGCGGGGGCGAGTTTCAGGAAGGCATCGGTCAGCGCGGCCTTTACCAACCGGGGTTCGAAGAGGGCGGTTTTTTGGGATTTAGACATGATTCTGAATTCCTTGCCTTTATGTAGGTCGGGTTAGGCGCGCAGCCCCACCTGATTTTGCCGGGCCGGAGAGGGTCAAGCGCGCCGTAACCCGGCAACCGGCGCCGAATGTCGGGTTACGGCGGAAATACCGCCTAACCCGACCTACATGACTCATCGCGGCACCCCGAAGAGTTGCAAATGTTCGATCACCGGGCCAAGCGCCAGGGCGGGGATGTAGGTGAGGGCGCCGATCAGGATCACCGTGCCGACGAGCAGGGCGACGAACAAGGACCCATGAGTCGGCATGGTGCCGCTCGATGCCGCCAGACGGGGCTTGGCCGCCAGGCTGCCCGCAATGGCCAGCACGGGGACGATGACGCCGAAGCGGCCGAGCGCCATGGCCAGGGCCAACATCAGGTTATAGAAGGGGGTGTTGGCGGAGAGGCCCGCAAAGGCCGAACCGTTGTTGTTGGCCGCCGAGGAGAAGGCGTAGAGCACCTCCGAGAAGCCCTGGCCGCCGGGATTGAGCATCCCGGCGCGCCCGGCATCGGCCAGGACGGCGACGGCTGTCCCACCCAGCACCAGCAGAGGGGTGATGAGGATGGCGATGGAGACCATCTTCATCTCGAAGGAGCCGATCTTCTTGCCCAGGTATTCCGGGGTGCGGCCGATCATCAGCCCCGCCAGGAACACGGCCAACAGGGCGAACAGCAGCATGCCGTAGAGCCCCGAGCCGACCCCGCCGAAGACCACCTCGCCCAGTTGGATCAGCCACATTACCGCGCCGCCGCCCAGGGGCATGAAGCTGTCGTGCATGGCGTTGACCGCGCCGCAGCTTGCCGCCGTGGTGATGGTGGCGAACAGGGCCGAGGCCAGAATCCCGAAACGGGTCTCCTTGCCCTCCATATTGCCCATCGAACCGTCCATGCCGAGGTTCAGGAGTAGCGGATTGGCCTGGGACTCGGACCAGACCACCACCGCCAGCATACCCAGGAAGAGCAGGGTCATGGATGCCAGGACGGTTACACCCTGTCGCATGTCGCCCACCATCCGGCCGAACATAAAGACCAGTGCCGCCGGGATCAGGAAGATCGACAACATCTGGGCGAAATTGGCGACTGGTGTCGGGTTCTCAAAGGGATGGGCCGAGTTGGCGTTGAAGAAGCCGCCGCCGTTGGTCCCCAGCATCTTGATCGCCTCCTGGGAGGCCACCGGCCCCATGGGCAGGGATTGGGGCACCAAGGTCTCAACCGTTTGCACCTGCCGTGGGGCGTCCAGGTTCTGGATCACCCCCTGGCCGGCCAGAAAGAGTGCGAACAGGAAGGAGAGGGGTAGCAACAGCCAGAGGGTGGCGCGGCTCAGGTCCAGCCAGGCGTTGCCTATGTTTACTGCCGAGCGGTGCGCGAAACCACGTATCAGGGCCACCGCCACCGCGATGCCCGTCGCCGCCGAAAGGAAGTTCTGCACCCCCAGCCCCAGCATCTGGGTCAGGTGGCTCATGGTGGATTCACCGGCGTAGCCCTGCCAATTGGTATTGGTGACGAAGGAGACGGCGGTATTGAGGGCGGAATCGGGGCTGACCGCACCCATGGCCGCCGGATTGAACGGTAAATATCCCTGAAACTGCTGCAACAGATAGAGCGCAACCACGCCGATCAGGTTGAACAGCAGCAGCGCCAGGGCGTAGCGCCACCAGGACATCTCCTCGTCCGTCGTGCCCATCAGACGCAGCAGGCCCCGCTCAGTGGCGGCCATCCAGCGGCAGCGTTCCGAGAGACGCCCCGCCAGCAGGGCCTCCAGATACTGGCCCAGGGGCCAGGCCAGGGCGAACAGCAGGCCGAAATAGAGCAAGGTTTGAAAGATCGCGGACGGGTTCATGACAGCTCCTCTGCATTGAACAGGGCGTAAAGCAGGTAAAGGAACAGCCCGGCCGCCGCCAGGCCCGCCAGCCAATGGATCCAGGTGAAATCAAGGTGCATCGTGAAACCCCAGCTAGTAACCCTCTGAGCCTCATGATAGAAGGCCGGGGGTAAAAGCGGGGAAGAGTTCTAGGTCTGGGGTGTAAAGGGGGCGTAAAGAGACGGGCAGGGGAGGGATCGGAAAGGAAAGGAGTGAAATAGATCAACCAGCGAGGTGAGTGCACGCTCAGGTGCAATTGTGCCCCCGGATGCGGTTCGCAGGCCCACCGCATCCGGACCAACCGTCGACTAATTCACCCCAAATTACTCTGTGCCGCCTGCGAGCCCCCATGGTTCTTTGCGGATTACCCTTCGCGCGCCAGCTACTTTTGCGCCTTCAAAATGCTCATGGCCGCGGCCACCATCGATCCCATTTCGGCCATGTTGCCCGGCAGGATCAGGGTGTTGCCTTGCTTGGCGACGCCGGCGAAGGCTTCGACGTATTTCTCGGCGACTTTCAGGTTTACCGCATCCATGCCGCCGGGCGATTGGATCGCCTGGGCGATCTGGTTGATGGCTTGGGCGGTGGCCTCGGCGACGGTGATGACGGCAGTGGCTTCGCCTTGGGCTTGGTTGATGGCGGCCTGCTTTTCGCCTTCGGAACGCTGAATGAAGGCTTCACGTTCGCCGGTGGCGATGTTGATCTGTTCCTGCTTGCGCCCTTCGGAGGCAGCGATCAGGGCGCGTTTTTCCCGTTCGGCGGTGATCTGTGCCTGCATGGCGTGGAGGATTTCTTTCGGTGGCGTCAAGTCCTTGATTTCGTATCGTAATACCTTCACGCCCCAACTGGCTGCCGCCTCGTCGAGCGCGGCGACCACGGCGCGGTTGATGTCATCGCGTTCCTCGAAGGTCTTGTCCAGTTCCATCTTGCCGATGACCGAACGCAGCGTGGTCTGGGCAAGCTGGGTGATGGCGACGATATAGTCGCTGGAACCATAGGATGCCAGGCGGGGATCGGTCACCTGGAAATAGAGGATGCCGTCCACCTGTAGCTGGGTGTTGTCCCGCGTAATACAGATCTGACTCGGCACGTCGAGCGGGATTTCCTTCAACACATGGCGATAGGCGACGCGGTCGATGAACGGCAGAACGATATTCAGCCCCGGCGCCAGCGTGGCGTGGAAGCGCCCTAGCCGTTCGACCACCCAGGCGTGTTGCTGTGGCACTACCTTGACGGCTTTGACGACGAAGATGGCGGCGGCGATAAGCACGAACAGAGTGATTTGCATGATTTCCATGGTTTTTCCCCTTAGGGTTTGTGGTGCGTCAGGATCAGTGTGGAGCCACGCAGCGCCTTGATATAAAGCGCGCCGTCGCGTGGCATATCATGGGATTCCGGCTCGGCGTCCCATTCCGCGCCCCGGTAATAGACCCGCCCCGTGCCGTTGTCGCGCCAGGCGACGACCTTCACCGTTTGACCGATGTCCAGGCTTTGGCCGGTTTGCCCGGCGGGGCGAAGACCTCGGGTTTTGTGCAGGACGATGGTGCCGGCGATGCCGGCAATGGCTGCCAGGGTAAATTGCATCGGTGTTCCAAGCCCGAGCAAGGCCGCACACCCGCCGATCGCCAGGGCGATGCCCAGCATCAGCAGATAGAAGGTGCCTGTGACCATTTCCAGCCCAACCAGGACCAGTCCCGCCAAGAACCAATAGACGTAAGCCGCCATGCCGTTTCCCCTTTTCTCGATCCGTTTGGATTTTCTAAGGGCAAGTGTAGTCGCATATTGGCGCTTGATCAGTACAGCGTCGTTACTGAATGTCCATGGTGAGAATCTTGTCTTTCACGCCAGAACTACTCCTCGCCGGATGGCGGGGATGAGGCATAGTGCTGCCGCAGGGCGATCCATTCCAGAAGCCGCACTTGGATCTGGTGATTGAAGCTCTCCTCCGGGAAAAGCCCGTTGATATCGGGGGTGCCGGGGCGCAGGCCGCACAGCAGTTCCATGGCCTCTTCCACATAGCGCACGGCGTAGATCTGGAATTGCCCTTGGGCGGCGGCATCGCGGATGTCGTCCCGCAGCATCAGGTCCTTGATGTTGCTGGCAGGGATGATGACTCCCTGGTTGCCGGTCAGTCCCCTGGCCTGGCAGATATCGAAAAAGCCTTCGATTTTTTCGTTGACCCCGCCGATGGCCTGGATCTCGCCGTGCTGGTTGATTGAGCCGGTAATGGCGAGGGATTGCCTAAGCGGCAGGTCGCCGATGGCGGAGAGCAGGGCGCAAAGCTCGCCCGCCGAGGCGCTGTCACCCTCGACCATGCCGTAGGTCTGTTCGAACGCCAGGGTGGCGGAGAGGCTGAGCGGCTGGTTTTTGGAGTAGCGCCGCGCCAGGTAGGAGGAGAGGATCAGCACGCCCTTGGAATGGATCTGGCCGCCCTGGTCCACTTCCCGTTCGATGTCGATGATCTCGCCCCCGCCGAGACGGGCGGTGGCGCTGATGCGGGTGGCGGTGCCGAAGCTGTAGTCGCCCATTTGCAGGACCGAGAGTCCGTTGACGCGGCCCAATTGGCTGCCCTGGGTATCGATCAGCAGGATGCCGCGTTGGATGTGCTCCTGAATCCGCTCCCGCCATTGCCCCATGCGCCGGGCCTGGGCATCGATGGCCATCTGCACCTCGGCCGCCGAGGTGATTGTCTTGCCGAGGCGGCCGGCCCAGTAATCGGACTCCTGCAACAGCTCCAGAAGATTATCGAGATGCAGGGAGAGCCGCTCCCCATCCTCGGCGCGACGGGCGCTCTGTTCGATGATGCGGCAGACGCCGGAGTGGTCGATCTCCCTCAACTTATCGCGGTGGACCAGGGTGGCGATCAGGCGGGCGAAGAGCATCTCGTTGCCGTTGTGGCGCGTCAGCTCATCGGAAAAATCCGCAGCCACCTTGAACAGCTTGATGAACTCGGGATCATATTCCTTCAGCAGGAAGTAAAGCAGGCGGTCGCCGATCAGGACGACTTTCAGTGCGGTGGGGATGGGCTCAGGTTCCAGTGAGATGGTGCTGGCCAGGCTCAGGACCCGTTCCAGGGATTCGATGCGGATCTCCCGCGACTTGAGCACCCGTTTCAGCGCCGTCCAGACAAAGGGTGTGGTCAGCACCTTCTCGGCGTCGAGAACCAGATAGCCGCCGTTGGCCTTGTGCAGGGCGCCGGGCTTCACCAGGGTGAAATCGGTAATCAGGGTGCCCTGGCTGGCCAGGTGCTCGATGCGGCCGATCAGGTTCTGGTAGCTGGGATTGTCCTCGTAAAGGAGGGGGGAGCCTTGGCTGCCGGCATTGTCCACCAGCACATTCACCCGGTAGCGGTTCAGCTCGGGGCGAAGGCCGAGGGCGCGGAATTGGAAGGGGTGCTCGCGCGGCTCCCGGAACAGCTCGCCGTTATCGATCACATCCGCCTTGACGGCCTGGAGGTAGTCGAACACGTTGGGCAGTTCCCTGTAGGACTTTTCCAGGTCGAGGAAGAGGTGGTTGACCGTCTCCTCGGTGACCGCCCGGTCGAGGGCCTTGATCTCCCGGTGCAGGTCCTTCTGCCAGGAGGGGATCTTGCGCATGCTCTCCTTCAGCTCCTCCTTGAGTGTCTCCACCTTGCGCTCAATCTCCTGCCGCTCCTCCGGGGGGAGCTTTTCGAACTCCTTGGGGCCGATGACTTTGCCATCCTTCAGCGGCGCTAGAGTGAAGCCGTTCGAAGTCCGCATCAGACCGATATCGAGCGCCTGGGCGTGCTCGTCCAGTTGTCCCGAGACAGCGTCCTCTTTGGCCTTGTACTTGCTGTGGATCTCCTGCGCCTGCCGGTGATATTCGTCGGTCTGGAAGGCGGCGGGAAGGGCGTTGAGCAATTCCTCGATCTGCTGCTCCATATCCTGGGCCAGCCGGGAACCGGCGCCGGCCGGCAGTTTCAGACAGTTGGGCAGATGGGGGGAGCGGAAATTGTTGATGTAGCACCAGTCGAAGGGCTGCGGTCCCTCCTTGGCCCTGGCGAGCAACGCCTCCTGTACCACCGTGTGCTTTCCCAGGCCGGGCGAGCCCATGACATAGAGGTTATAGCCCTCATGATGGATGCCGACGCCGAACTCGATGGCGTCCAAGGCACGTTCCTGGCCGACGATCTCGTCCAGATCCTCCAGTTCCAGGGTCGTGGCGAAGGTCAGCATGCCGGCCTCGCAGGGGTGGTAGAGCTGGTCGATGGCAAGGGGTTGTAACACAGGCGTCTCCCGCTTTTTGTTTCTAATTAAGAGAGGCTATGCAAGCGTTTCGAGATGCCTCCGAGTTTACTCTTCGTGGCCCCTTCATGAAGGAAATAGGCATTTCGCTCATCGTCGCCGGTGTCGTCGTCCTCAATCTCTTTTCCAATACCGTTTCTCACCCATGACCATGAGCCGCCCAACCCATCATTCCACCGGACCGGCTAAAAAAACAGCGCAGGCCGTTCACTTCTACGTTGGGCGTCGTAATATCTGCCTCGTCGATTTATGGAGCGAGCCTAATGGCAATGAAACCCACCACCATCGATGAATACCTTTCAGGTATCAGCGAAGACAAACGGGCCGCGCTTGAGCAACTGCGAAAAGTCATTGCAGCCGCAGCGCCGAAGGCCGAAGAGTGCATCAGCTATCAACTTCCCGCGTTTCGCCTTGATGGGAAACTACTGGTGGCGTTCGGGGCGGCAGCACACCACTGCGCCCTTTATCCAATGAGTGCTTTCTGCGTGGAAGCCCATGCAAGTGAGCTCAAAGATTACAAAACCAGTAAAGGCACCATTCAGTTTCAGGCGGAGCAACCTTTGCCGGCGGCTCTTGTGCGGAAGTTGGTGAAGGCACGTATCGCAGAGAATCGCGCTGCTGAATGAACAGCTTCCGCAACAACATCATGTATTTCGCCGCGTCGTCCAACCCGGCGTTGCAGGGGACGCTGCTCGATAAAGCGTTGTATAGCGCCCCTGAACTTGAACGTTATGCATAAACGAAACGGTGATTTCCATGCTTGATTCAGCAATAGAAAAGTTGATCTATGGACATCCCGTTAAGAAAGCATTAGAGGGAACATTTTCCAATTAATCATCTAGCCGATTCGCCCTGGGGATGACCATGGCACGGGGCTCCCGGAATTCCATCCTTGGACCCTTTGCCGGTGCATCCCTGCACCACTTCTCGCTACGCTCCTTCCGGGCTACGGGCTAAAGTCTTTGACCTACTTGTTGGTATTGATGCCCAACAGGGGATAGAAGGGACAGAAGTTGATCAGGCCAGTGGCCAAAGGCACCACGCCGATATAGCCCCAGATGGGCAGAACACCCAGCGCAGTCGCGGCGATCAACGCCACACCGACCACAATTCGCAGGATTCGATCGATACCGCCAACGTTTTTTTGCATAGCCTTGGTCTCTCTAGGTTAGGGAATGGAGCAGCTAGATAATAGTTGAGCCAGGTTGGTAAGGTAAGTAACTAAATCACCGAGCTGGCGACTTGGCCAACCCTCGCAAGGCGTTGCGATCCAACAACAGGATATGGCCCCGGCCCAGCTCCACCCAGTCGTGGCGCTCGAACTCCTTCAACAGGCGGCTCACCACTTCCCGCGCCGTGCCCAGTTCCCTGGCCAGATCCTGGTGGGTGATCTCGATCCCGTCCGAGGCACCGGCCATCTGATCCAAGGCCGAGGCCAGACGGCCGTCCATGCGGCCAAAGGCCACGGCATCGATCAGCAACACGAGCCCGGCGATCCGCTCGCCATAGGAGGCAAACACGAATTCCCGGAAACAGGGTGAACTGGCCAGTGCCTGCTGGAACAGCACCCTCGGCAAGGCCACAGCCCTCACATCGGTCTCCGCGATCCCCTCGGCGCAATAACTCTCGCCCGAAAGCAGGCAGGATGTCGTCAGCACGCAAGACTGCCCCGATTCCACCCGGTAAAGCACGATCTCCCGCCCCGACTCCGACAGCTTCTGCACCCGGACAGCCCCCTCCAGCACCAGCAGATAATTCTGGCAGCAGCCACCCGCATGGAATATCTGGGTCCCCACCGGCACCACCAAAGGCAACGCCTGCTCCGCCAGCAAACGCCGGATCGGCTCGTCCAGCCCCCTCAATGCAGGAAAGGTATCGACCCAGTCAGCTTGTTCCATGTTCAAAACCCTATGATCGCGGGATACGCCACAAGACTATCCCGAATCAGGTCTGGAAACTCAAATCCTTGACCGCCCATCGCCCCTGAACCAGGCCGCGGCATTCTATCGGCAGACGTTGTCCCCCGTTGGCCGCTTGAGTCTTCAATCCGAAGCGCCATTCACCCCGCCCCCAACGCCTTCTCCTTCAATTCGCGGAACTGGCTGCTGAGGCGGCTGAGCTTTTCGTCCCATTCCGGGTTTGGGCGCTGGCCCTCGATCAGTTTGAAGTAAGCCTGCATGAGGGCTGCGACGGCGAAGGGTTCGAGCAAGGCGGCCTTGAAGCTCCAGGCGAAGACGATGGCGACGGGCACGGCCCAGGGCGCGAGCCCCTGGGAGATGAAACCGACGAGGACGGCCACCGGGCCGAGGATCAGCAGAAAGATGAGCAGCGCCAGTCCGTATTGGATGATCATGAGGAAGAAGGCATTCTTCAGCATGGCCTTGTAATTCTGGGCGTAGAGAATCAGGCCGTCCTTGCCGGCGGCCCAGGGGTTGGTGGATTCGGTGCGCAGGCTGTAGGCGAGGATGATTTCGTCAACGTAAGTCAGCGAGAGATTCAGCACCCGCTGGACCATGCGCATCAGCCCCTCCAGCGCCGGGATGGGCAGCAGAAAAGAGATGGTCATAAGCAGCCCGTTCACCGCACGCAGCACCCCCTTGACGATCTGGTCCAGCAGGAAAAGGCTGGAAGCCTCGGCGAAGCGCTGGCGCACGATGCCCTGGGCGTAGTCGATCTGTCCCTTGCCGCCGGGCAGCGTCTCTCCCTGCAACACCTTCACCAGCACCGCGATGTGGCCGGCCTTGACCAGGTAGAGCAGGTATTCGCGCGCCCAGTAGAGGACCCCGCTGACCGCGCCGAAGCCCAGTATCCCGCCGATACCCGCACCGCTGCCGGGGTCGCCGGCAAAGGCGGTGAAGGCGTATCCCAGCCCTGCGCCCGTGCCTATGCCGAGGGCGTAGGCCAGGCCGATACCGATATAGATCAGCAGGCGGAACAGGATGAAGGGAAATGTGGCGCGCATGGCGGCGAGGGTCTTGAAGGTGTCGAAATCCCACATGGATTGGTTCCTCCGGTCAGAGTGCTGGGCCGCGCGACCCAGTTGGCTAGGGCAAAGGCTCGGGCCTCGCGATGGCGAAGCCTTGGACGAAATCGACGCCGAGTTTTTCCAGTTCCTCCTTGATGGCCTCGCTTTCCACGAATTCGGCGATGGTCCGTTTACCCAGCACTTGGGCGATGTCGTTGATGGAACGCACCATGGCCAGGTCGATGGGGTCGTTCAGCATGTCGCGGACGAAGGTGCCGTCGATCTTGAGGAAGTCCACCGCCAGGTTTTTCAGGTAGCCGAAGGAGGACATGCCGCTGCCGAAATCGTCCAGGGCGAAGCGGCAGCCCAGGCCCTTGAGCTTGCCGATGAAGCGGACCGCCACTTCCAGGTTGGAGACGGCGGCGGTCTCGGTGATTTCGAAACAGATCTTCTCCGGGGGGATGGCGAACTCTTCCAGGATGCGGGTCACGCAGTCGCCGAAGTTATCTTCGCTGAGGGTATGCCCGGACAGGTTGATGGTGGCGAAGTCGAGCCGCTGAAGTTCGCCGGGATGGGCGGCGAGCCAGGCACAGGCATTGCGCACCACCCAGCGGTCGATGGCGGGCATCAGTCCGTAGCGTTCGGCCGGGGCCAGGAAAGCCCCCGGCGCCAGCAGGACGCGGTCCCAGAGGCGGATCAGGAATTCGAAGCGCAACGGCCTGTCGGGCATCTCTTCCTTCAGGGCGACGATGGACTGGCGGTAAAGCTGGAAGCGGTTTTCTTCCAGGCCGCTCTTGATCCGTTCGACCCAGTCCATCTCCTCGCGCCGCCGGGCCAGTTCCAGGTCGTTGGGCGAGTAGATCTGGATGCGGTTGCGGCCCTGTTCCTTGGCGGTGTAGCAGGCCGCGTCGGCGGCGCTCATGATCTCGGTGTAGGTCTCGCCGCCGTGGATGGGGACGACGCCGATGCTGATGCCGACGGTATAGCGCCGTTCGTCCCAGAAGAATTGGAAGGATTCGACCGCCTTCAATATGGCCTCGGCGACCCGTTGCGCCGCCTTCAGCGAACAGTATTCCAGCAAGACGCCGAATTCGTCGCCCCCCAGCCGGGCCAGGGTGTCGCTGATGCGTACCTCGTTTTTCAGCATCTGGCTCAACTGCCGCAGCAGTTCGTCCCCGGCGACATGGCCCGAGGTGTCGTTGACCACCTTGAACTGATCCAGGTCCATGTAGAGCAGGCAGTGCTCGCCCTGGGCCTCCGCCAGCACCCGCTGCATGCGGCGTTCGAACTCTCGCCGGTTGAACAGGTCGGTCAGGGCGTCGTGGCTGGCCTGGTGGCTGAGCTTCCTTTCCATCTCCTGGGCCGAGGTCAGGTCCCGCAGGAAGGCGGTGTAGATGGTTTCATGCCCCAGTCCATCCTGGGTGATGATGAGTTCCACCGGGAAGCAGCGGCCGTCGGCATGCTGCGCCGATACCTCGAAACGCCGGTTCAGGGCGCTCAGGGCGCCTCCCTGTTGCAGCCGGATCATGCCTTCCAGGTGCCGCTCCCGCTTGTCCTCCGGAATCAACAGCCCGGCCAGATTGCGCCCTAGCATCTCCGTCCGCCGGTAGCCGAAGGTCTTTTCCGCCGCCGGGTTGAACTCCTGGATGCGTCCGGCGCTGTCGATGGAGATGATGCAGTCGAGGGCGGCGTCGAGGATGGATGCCTTGCGCGCCTCGCTCTGGCTGAGCCGGTCGACGATCTGACGCTGGGCCTCCTGCTGCTTCGCCATCTGCCAGTAGCGGATGTTGATCCCGAGGACGCCCAGCAGCCAGAGGCTGGCAAAGATGGCGAGCACCCGGTGGATGTTTCCTTCCTGGATCGCCAGGTATCCCGCCATGGGCAAGGCCACGCCGACGGCGCCGCCGATGCCGCCGAGCGTCCAGCCCTGATGCCCGTGACAGAGCAGGCAGCCCGGCTCGACCTTCAGCGGGCGCATCAGGCGGAGATGGGGTTTGCCGGCGATGCCGCTGAACTCGAACACCTCCTCCGCGCCCTGATGGAAACGGGCCAGGGCCTTACGCTCCCAGTCGTCGGGGGCATTTTCCGGCCGCAAGGGATCAGTATTGGTGATGCGTCCGGCGACCCCGTAGAGGTTGCCGAAATGCTCGTCCATCTGGCGCACCATGGTGGCCGGATTGATCAGGGTCAGCCGATTGCCGGAAGGGGTGGTCAGATCCCGCTCGGGGATGTGCGCCATGTATTTGTCGGGCTGATGCATGGCCGAGACCGGCACGTAGATGCGCCCGTGGCTGGTGGCCCAGAGGCGGAAGGCGCTGTCCTTGAAGAAATGGGCGCGCGCCTCGGCGGTCGCCAGCGCCAGGGTGTTGTCGCGGATCTTGGCGCTTTCCCAAAACCCCAGCGCCAGAAAACCCAGGGACCAGATCAGCCCAAGGAGCAGCGCGGAGCGCCTGAGACTGTTTTTCTCGACCTCGCCAAAACCTTCGCTTGTCAGGCCCATTATCTCGATCGCGGGTGATAGGAATGAGGTAAAGGCTAGACCAGGACCTGCCTCCGGTCTACGGAACGGATCATTGACAGGGGGCTGTTAGGGCAAATCGAAATAATTGGGCGCCTTTCCCGGCTCGCTTCTGGGTTCGTTGAAAATAGGCATCCCGATGATTTCGGGCTCGGGGCCGAGCAGATTCGCGGTACTGGCGCTGGCGGACACCAGTTGCGCCCTTTTCCTTGCCTGGGCCTCCTTCGGCAATTCAGAAAGGGCAGGCTGAAACGGCCCGTCCAGGGCGGCCAGCAGTTGGGCGTCCCGTTTGTAGATGTCCTCCCGGAATGAAACCTCGTTTTCCGCCGCTACTGCCGTGCTGTACTGGATGAGTATGGGCAGGGGGGTTTCCAGGTTGGTCTGGGTGGTATTGCCCGTGGCCAGGACCTTGTCGATCCTCGCCCGGTCCCATCCTTGCCGCGCCAGCAGGTGTTCGGCGAGGTAGAAGGGATCCCTCAGACGGATGCAGCCGTTGCTGGTGGTCCGCTCCTGTTTCGTGAAGAGATCGCGGTGGTTGGTGTCGTGCAGGAACACCGAAAACTTGTTGGGGAACATGAACTTCACCAGGCCCAGGGCATTGCCGTTGCCCGGCGGCTGGCGGACGGTGAAGGGCATTTTCGACAAGGATTCCCAGTCGATGGAGTAGGGGTTGATGGGATTCCCTTTATCGTCCAGGAGCTGATAGCCCTTTTTATCCAGATAAGAGGCATCCAGCTTCAGGCTCGGCAGTATGGTGCGGCGGTTGATGCCGGGGGGCACCGACCAGGTGGGGTTGAAAATGACGTGTTCGATCTGGTCCCGGAAAATGGGCGTCTTGGTCATCCTTTGGCCGACCTGCACCCGTTCCTGCCATTGGACCTCCTGTCCCTTCATCCAGAAGATGGCGAAACCCGCCACATCCACGATCAGGTGTTCGTCCAGATCCTTGGCGAAATACCAGCGCTGACGTTCCATGTTGAGGCGCAGTTGATCGATGCGCTGCTCGACCGGCACGTTCAGCGCGGCGAAGGTGGCGGGACCTATGACCGCGTTCGCCTCCAGGTTATGGCGCTGCTGGAATTTTTTGACGCCCTGCACCAGGTCCTCGTCAAACCGGATCGACTCCGTGGCGGGAGCAGCATCCGTCGCGGCCGTCTCCTGGACGGGGGGAGGCAGATCCCCCGTTATGACCAAGCGGCGCCTGATCAGCGGGATACGGCTATCGCTGCCGCCCGGTTTGATGCTTTTCCCCGCCGGGACCGGGGACCAGCCACCGGCCTCCTTGATCTGCCGGTATTGGCCCAGGGCCACCTTCAGCCATTTATAGCGATCATGCTGCGGCCTGGCCCCGTTGAAGGCCTCGTCGATCCGGCCCTGTTTTATCCAGGAGAGAAGCTGCGGGATACGGTCCTTGCCGTCGCGCGCCGGGGCATAGTTGCTGTCGGCATCCAGGCTGTCCGGATCAACCTTGCCGTATTGCAGATTGTCCAGGGCGCGCAGGCAGGCCTCGGTCAGCAGGATATCGGCCTTCGCCTGCTCCGCCGGGGACGGCGGGGTCTGGGCCGGGGCATCGAGATAGGGCGCGATCGCCCCGAAGCGGTATTCGTCCGGATTCAACCCCTCCTCCGTCAGGCCCTTCAGGGCATCGGAGAGGGACTGTATCGCCGCCGGATTCCACAGGGGCTGCTGGCCGTTCTCCTTGTACAGACGAAGGATCAGCGGCTTGTAATAGAGGGTCATCTCGGCACCCAGCTTGCCGAACCGCTGGCCATCCTGGGGCAGAATCTGGTTGACCAGGGCCTGAAATGAGGGCGCCTCCACGGGAGGGGCAGCCTCCGCCTGGGGAGCTGGCACTGGGGACGGGGCCGTCTCAACGGGCACAACAGCCTCCGCAAGGGGGGCAGGCTCAGCGGGCGGTGGCTCCGCGAAGGCAGTGCTCGCAGAAAATAGAAGAAAAAGCAGCCTGTTAGCGAGCGAACAGTAATTCCACATCGGAAAATCCCAGATATCGAGGCCAGTCAAAGAAGGTGCAAAAGGTTATCACCCAAATGCAAATTTGGTCGAATTGAAGCGGCGGCGAAACTTCCAGCTACAATCGGCACCCATGGCTACCTTCACCTTCATACGGACTGCATCATGAGCCACCGCCAGGATCTGGAGCGCCACCGCCGGGGGCTGGAGGAGATACGGGAGATCATGAACTCCATGAAGACCCTGGCCTACATGGAAACCCGCAAGCTGGCCCAGTTCCTGGATGCCCAACATGCCTCTACCCGGAGCGTCCTGGAGGCGGCGGAGGACTTTCTCGCCTTCCATCCCGAGGCCCTGCCCGAATTCCAGACCGAGGCCGAGGTCTATCTCCTGATCGGCACCGAGCGCGGCTTTTGCGGCGACTTCAACCATGCCCTGCTGCTGCGGCTGGATGAATGTTTCGCGGGACAGGACCGGGCCAATCCCATCCTGGTCGCCCTGGGCCACAAGCTGCACCTGCTGCTGGAGGGGGATGCGCGGGTCGCGGCCTTCATCGACGGCGCGGGTGTAACGGAGGAGGTCGGCGCGGTGCTGGGCCGGTTGGTGGAGGAACTCGACGCCCTGCAAGGGCAACGGGGGTTGTTCTCCCTGAAGGTCATCCATCAGATCGACAACGGCGGCAGCGTCCGGGTCCAGGAGCTGCTGCCGCCCTTCCGCCACTGCCGGGACCTGGCGCCCCGCTTCCCCCACCCGCCCCTGTTTAATCTCTCCCCGGCGTTGTTTCTGAGCGGTCTCAGGGAACAATATCTCATCACCGTCCTGCACGAGATTCTCTACAGCTCCCTCATGGCCGAGAATCACCGCCGCCTGACCCACTTGGACGGCGCCATCCGCCACCTGGACCAGACCGCCGAGGAACTGAAACACCGCTGCAACGCCCTGCGCCAGGAGGAGATCATCGAGGAGATCGAGGTGATTTTGCTGAGCGCGGGGGAAACGGGGTAAATCGTCCGGTTTTTTCCAGACAGAACTGTTTGAAAAAGATATAATTCATGGCCTCGACTCAGTCGCCCCATTGGCCGAATCTTTTGTATCAACCCTCACAGAGCCCCCCTTTCCGGCCCTGTTTTTCCGCAAGGAACCCTTTCGATGCCCGCTTCCAACACCCCGTCGCCCGGTTTTCGTGACCTGGCGCTTATCGAGCCCGTGCTCAAGGCCCTCGACGACGTGGGGTATGAAACCCCTTCCCCCATCCAGGCCCAGACCATCCCCCACCTCCTGAGCGGCAGGGATCTGCTCGGGCAGGCCCAGACCGGCACCGGCAAGACCGCCGCCTTTGCCCTGCCCATCCTGTCGCGCATCGAACTGAGTCAGTCCGAACCCCAGGCCCTGGTGCTGGCCCCTACCCGCGAGCTGGCCATCCAGGTAGCCGAAGCCTTCCAGCGCTACGCCGCCCATCTGCGAGGTTTCCACGTACTGCCCATCTACGGCGGCCAGGACTACCGCGCCCAACTGCGCGGCCTTCAGCGCGGCGTCCATGTCGTGGTGGGCACGCCGGGCCGGGTCATGGACCACATGCGGCGCGGCTCGCTCAAGCTGGACAACCTCAAGTGCCTGGTCCTGGACGAAGCCGACGAGATGCTGCGCATGGGCTTCATCGACGACGTGGAATGGATTCTGGAGCAGACCCCGGCCACCCGCCAGACGGTGCTCTTCTCGGCCACCATGCCGGGCGCCATCCGCCACATCGCCCAGACCTACCTGAGAAATCCGGAAGAAATCACCATCAAGGTGAAGACCACCACCGCCGATACCATCCGCCAGCGCTACTGGCTGGTGAGTGGACTGCATAAGCTGGATGCCCTGACCCGCATCCTGGAGGCGGAGACCTTCGACGGCATCATCGTCTTCGTCCGTACCAAGACCGCCACCATCGAACTGGCGGACAAGCTTCAGGCGCGCGGTTACGCCGCCACTCCCCTCAACGGCGACATCGCCCAGAAGGATCGCGAACGGACCATCGATCGCCTGAAAAAGGGCGAACTCGACATCCTGGTGGCCACCGATGTGGCAGCACGCGGCCTGGACGTGGAACGCATCAGCCACGTCATCAACTACGACATCCCCAACGACACCGAGGCCTATGTCCACCGCGTCGGCCGCACCGGCCGCGCCGGCCGCGCCGGTGACGCCATCCTCTTCGTCGCCCCCCGCGAGCGGCGTCTGCTCAACGCCATCGAAAAGGCCACTCGCAAGAAGATCGAGCTGATGGAACTCCCCTCGACGGAGATCATCAACGACAAGCGCGTCTCCTCTTTCAAGGACCGCATCAGCGACACCCTGGCCACGGAAGAGCTGGGCTTCTTCTATCAACTGCTGGAGCAATACCAGCAGGAACACAACGTACCCGCCCTGGAAATCGCCGCCGCCCTGGCCAAGCTCGTGCAGGGCGACCAACCGCTGTTGCTGCCCAACAAACCGGAACGGCGCGAATCCTTCGCGGACGATGACCGGGGAGACCAGAGGGACAGGCCAAGGGAACGCAAATCCCGCAAGGGCGAAGGGCTATCTGCCGGTGAGTCGGAACGCTTCCGCATCGAGGTCGGCCACCTCCACGGCGTAAAACCCGGCAACATCGTCGGCGCCATCGCCAACGAGGCCGGAATCGACAGCCAATTCATCGGCCACATCAAGATCCTCGACGACTACAGTCTGATCGACCTGCCCAAGGGCATGCCCAACGACATCTTCCACGACCTCAAAAACACCCGCGTCTGCGGCCACAAACTGCTCATCACGCGGTTCGAGGAATCCAAGTCCCCTTCCTGGAAGGGCGCGGGCAAGGACAAGATCAAAGACAAACCCAAGAAAAAGCCCCGCGCCAAGCCCGAGGGCACGTCGGAATGAGGGATTGATATAAACCCATTGCGCCAGACGCACTGAAGGGCGAAGCGCATCGATCAAGGGACGGATGATCGATGCGCTTACAGGTTCACTGCAACTTACGGACTGCGGACTTTCGAAACCTTCAGCGGTCGATCACCTGGAGCCCGAGAGAGATGGCCCGACTGACAGAACAGGAACAACAGGAAGTCATCCGCTACCTGGAAGCGGGCAAGCCGCTGCCGGACAAATACCGTTTTCTGCTCTTCGAGGACAAGCGCGAGATCGAACTGATCTGGAACGGCAAGACCGGCGAGGTCTGCAATGTCGTGCTCCCCTTTCAGGTCATCGAACAGGTGGACGAGCCCCGCGCCGAAAAGCCCGCCGCGCTGCAATTCGATCTCTTCGACACCGACGCCCGTGGCCGCCAGCTCAAGGGCTGGACCAACAAGCTCATCTGGGGCGACAACAAACTCATCCTCTCGTCGCTCAAAAACGGCCCGCTGCGCGGCGAGATCGAAAGGCAGGGCGGCCTCAAGCTCATCTACATCGACCCGCCCTTCGACGTGGGCGCCGACTTCTCCATGGACATCGAGATCGGCGGCGACACCTTCACCAAAAGACCCAACATCCTCGAAGAGATTGCCTACCGCGACACCTGGGGCAAGGGCGCGGATTCCTTCATCGCCATGATCTACGAACGGCTGGTGCTGATGCGGGATCTGCTGGCGGAGGATGGGAGTATTTATGTGCATATGGGGCCAAATGTCGCACATACAGTTGAGGCTGCTGTGCGTGAAGTGTTTGGCAACACGGGCGCTGGTGCCGCAGTTACCTGGAAGCGCGTCACTGCACATAGTGACAGTCAGCGTTGGGGCATTACGCACGATGTAATTATCTGGAGAACAAAGGGCGAGAGCTTTGTTTGGAACCCCCAACATGAGCCTTACAGCAATGAATACCTTTCTCGGTTCACACTAAAAACAACTGAGGGGCGCGCATATCAACTCGATAACATTACAAGTCCAAATCCGCGCCCGAACATGATGTATGAGTGGCGCGGATGCCCGCCACCGCCAATGGGCTGGCGCTATGAACTTGCAACAATGGAAAAACTATTTTCTGAAGGAAGAATTGAGTTACCAAAAAAGTTAGGGGGACGACCCCGGTTGCGGCGCTTTCTTGACGAGAGCAAAGGCGTACCTGTTGGCACAGTTTGGGCTGATATTTCGCCTATCAATTCCCAAGCAAAAGAAGATACAAGTTACGCTACCCAAAAACCCGAAGCCCTCCTCGAACGCATCATCAAAGCCTCTTCCAACGAAGGCGACCTGATCGCCGATTTCTTCTGCGGTTCAGGTACCACTGCGGCGGTGGCGGAAAAGCTCGGGCGCAAGTGGATTGCCACCGACCTGGGCAAATTCGCCATCCACACCACCCGCAAACGCCTCATCGGTGTGCAGCGCCAGTTGAAGGCAGAGGATAAGAACTACCGCGCCTTTGAAATCCTCAACCTCGGCAAGTACGAACGCCAGCACTACATCGGCGTCAACCCCAACCTGCGCGAGGCCGAGAAACAGCGGCAACTGGAGGAAAAAGAAGCTGCCTTCCTCGGCCTGATCCTGCGCGCCTACCGGGCCGAAAAGACATCGGGCTACGCCAGCTTCCACGGCAAAAAGACCGGGCGGCTGGTGGCGGTGGGGCCGGTAAATCTACCGGTGACCCGGCTCTTCGTCGAAGAGATCATCCTGGAGTGCCGCAAGAAGCACATCCCCAAGGTGGACATCCTCGGCTTCGAGTTCGAGATGGGCCTGTTCCCCAACCTGCTGGACGAGGCCAGGAACAAGGGCATCGACATCGCGCCAAAATATATCCCCGCCGAGGTGTTCGATAAACGCGCGGTGGAAAAGAATCAGGTGGTGTTCCACGATGTCTCCTTCATCGAGGTAAGACCGCACATCAAAGGTAATAAACTGGCCGTGGAACTGACCGATTTCTCGGTGTTCTATTCCCAGGACTCCATCGCCGCTGCTGAATCCTCGCTCAAGGAAAAACAGAGCAAGATCGTGGTGGAGAAAGGCCAAATCGTAAAAGTGAGCAAGGACAAGGACGGCATCACCACCCGCGAGGCCCTCACCAAACATTGGACCGACTGGATCGACTACTGGTCCGTGGATTTCGATTACGAGAGCAAACGCGAGATCATCCGGCAGCAAAACCCCGAAACCGGCGAATCCGAAGAGATCTGGACCGGCGATTATATTTTCGAAAACGAATGGCAATCCTTCCGCACCAAAAAAGACCGCAAGCTTGAACTGAAAAGCGTGGAACAAGAAGTCATGCCCGGACGGCGCAAGGTCGCGGTCAAGGTGGTGGATATTTTCGGCAATGACACCATGACGATTGTGGAGGTGAGCGTATGACTAATAAATCCATCAAGACACTGAAAATCACCAACTTCAAGAGCATCGACTCGCTGGAACTGAACAATCTTGGCCCGTTTTCCGTATTTGCCGGGCCAAATGGCTCAGGAAAAAGTAATTTTTTCGACGCATTGGATTTCGTCAGTATTTTTGTGCGAAGTGGAATTGATTTGGCGCTCCGGTCATATGGTGGATTCGGAAATATCCATTCGGAAAAGCGAAGAGCCGAATATTCCAGGAAATTCAGCTTTGAAATTGAATGTGAACTGCCGGATAACCGAGATCAGGAAAAAAAGGGAAATTCGACTTTTCACTATGCATTGAGCATCCATGATCTCGATTATTCTCCAAAAATTGAAGAGCGTTTGACTGTAAATGGAAGCCCTCTACTTGTTAGGGACAAAGGTGAGAAGCCTATCATTAAGGTGGGTGAGGAAAGGGGGATAGAGCAATTTCCAGAAACCTATTCGGCTTTGTTGCTGTTCTTCCAGATGCCGCTTGCCGAATTGCTTAGAAATTTGAGGTTATATCGAATTGATCCAATTGGCGCGAAAGAGCCTAGCCAGTCTGACCGTGACCCCACAGAGCTGGATCGCAAGGGGCATAACCTGGCGAGTGTTTTGAGCCGCATGGAGCGTAATAAGCAGGCACGTGAAATCATTCTCGACTGGATGGAGATGATCGCGCCCGGAGTCGAGAATATCCAAACTGAGCAACAGCAGCTTGATAGCAAAACTGCGCTCCTGTTCAAGGAACAGGGTACAAGGAGGCGATTCCCGGCACACATGGTTTCCGATGGCACGATTTACGCGCTCTGCTTGCTGGTGGCGGTACTCGATTCGGCATCCGGCCATGGAATTACATTGATTGAGGAACCGGAAAGAGGGCTTCATCCCAAGGCAATTCGAGAAATGATTGAGCTAATACGGGAGCAGGCGTCCCCCGGAAATCCAGTCTGGTTGACCACCCATAGCGAGTCGGTTGTCCGTGAGTTGAGGCTGGAGGAGTTGGTATTGGTAGATAAAAAAGATGGCCGAACAAGAATGAAACGTGCCGATTCAGGAAGGCTTACCCAGGAAAACCTTGCTCCACTAAACCTTGATGAGGCATGGCTTTCCAACCTTCTGGATGGGGGGCTGCCATGGTGACAGTCGGATTTGTGGTTGAAGGTGATTCCGATGAGTTCTTGCCGCAAAGCCAGGCATTCAGGAACTGGTTGCGGGATGAATGCAATCTTGAGGTTGTCGATCCTGTAGTCAATGCGGGTGGCAACGGAAATATGTGTAACCGCAAGATCAAGGATTACGTTGACAAGTTGAGGATTCAAGCCAATCCGGACAAGGTTGTTGTACTTGCGGACCTTGATCCAGACCAATGCGCTCCCTGCATCGAGAAACGTAAGGAGATTATTGGCGACAACAACGGGATTGACTTGGTGGTCATCGCTCGAAAAGCCATTGAATCCTGGTTTCTTGCAGATACTGAAGCAATGAGAAGCTGGACTGGGGATAAAGATTTTCATGAGGACTTGCCGGAAACCATGGAAGGCATGCCGTGGGAACGGCTGAAACAAATTGGCATCGACATGGGGCGTGGCCCTGGAAGTAGCAAGCCAAGTTTTGCGAAGAAATTTATCCGCAAGAATGGATTTGACGTAAGACGTGCCGGGAATCATCCCAATTGCCCTAGCGCACGTTACTTTGTCGAGAAACTTTGCGCACTGGGAAAAGCTGATGGCGCTGCATAAAGACTTCCCCTCCTCCCCCCCCGCCATCCTCGACCCCGCCATCCGCTGGTTTCCGGCGGATGAGGCTTTACGCGCGTCCAGCTTTGAAAAACTGCTGCCGCCGCTGGTGCCGGAACTGCGCAATCAGGTAAAGACATGGCGCGACAGCGGCTATGCCAGGGCCACGGAAACCAGCAAAAGCCTGCTCCATTGGTGGTTCAAGGAGCCGCATTTACTCCCCTCGCCGTCCGAGAGAGGGGCTGGGGGTGAGGGCGGCATGACCGAATTCCACTACTTCTTCGCCCAGCGCGAGGCGCTGGAGACCATCATCTATCTCTATGATGTGATGGGGGCAAAGGACAAATTCGATCTGATGCGCTTCGACAGCAGCGGAGCAGTGTCGTCCGGGATGTTCGACGAATCCTGGCGGCGCTATGTGGTGAAGATGGCCACCGGCAGCGGTAAGACCAAGGTGATGAGCCTGGCGCTGGCCTGGAGTTTTTTTCACAAGCGGTATGAACCGGGCTCTGAATTGGCGCGCAACTTTCTGGTGATCGCACCCAATATCATCGTGCTGGATCGCATCTATAAGGATTTCCAGGGCCTGCGCATCTTCTTCGAAGACCCGGTGATCCCCGACAACGGTTTTGATGGCCGCTATTGGCGCGACGATTTTCAGCTCAGTCTGCATATTCAGGATGAAGTCCGGGTGACAGATCACAGGGGCAATATCTTTCTGACCAACATCCACCGCGTCTATTCGGGCGATGAGATCCCGCCATCGCCCGATGACGACAACAGCATGGATTATTTCCTGGGCAAGCGGCCCAGCGGCGCGACCACTGATTCCAAGGTGGACCTGGGCATGATCGTGCGCGATATCGATGAGCTGATGGTGTTGAACGACGAGGCGCACCATATCCACGATGCCAGGCTGGCCTGGTTCCAGTCGATCCAGGAGATTCACCACCGGCTGTTGCAGAAGGGGGATGCGCTCAGTCTGCAATTGGATGTGACGGCCACGCCGAAGCACAACAACGGTGCCATCTTCGTCCAGACGGTGGCGGACTATCCGCTGGTAGAGGCCATCTGGCAAAACGTGGTGAAACACCCGGTTCTGCCCGATGCCGCCAGCCGCTCCAAGCTGGAGGAACGGCAGAGCGCGAAATACACGGAAAAATATGCCGACTACATCGACCTGGGCGTGATCGAGTGGCGCAAGGCGTATGAAGAACACCAGAAGCTGGGCAAGAAGGCCATCCTATTCGTGATGACCGACGACACCCGCAACTGCGATGACGTGGCGACGTATCTGGAGGGCCATTACCCGGAGCTGAAAGGCGCCGTGCTGGTGATCCATACCAAGAACAACGGCGAAATCTCTGAAGCATCGTCGGGCAAGGCCAAGGAGGAACTGGAACGGTTACGCAAGGAGTCCAACGAAATCGATGACCCCAGCAGTCCCTGGAAGGTCATTGTCTCGGTGCTCATGCTCAAGGAGGGCTGGGACGTGCGCAACGTGACCACCATCGTCGGCCTGCGCGCCTATTCGGCCAAGAGCAATATTCTGCCGGAACAGACGCTGGGGCGCGGCCTGCGCAAGATGTACCCCGGCGGCGTGGAGGAGTACGTCAGCGTGGTGGGCACGGATGCCTTCATGGAATTCGTGGAGTCGATCCAGGCCGAGGGCGTGGAACTGGAACACAAACCCATGGGCGAAGGCACCGGCCCAAAGGCACCGCTGGTGGTGGAGATCGACCGGGAAAACGAGAACAAGGACATTGAGGCGCTGGATATTGAAATCCCCCTGCTGAGTCCTCGCGTCTACCGGGAATATAAAAATCTGGCCGATCTGGACGCTGGGTCTGTGGGATTCCAGCCGGTGATGTATCAGCAGTTCAGCGAGGAAGAGCAGCGGGAGATTGTCTTCAAGGACATCACCACCGGCGAGGTGACGCACACTACCCTGCTGGATTCAGCCGGGGTTGCCGACTATCGCAGCGTGATCGGCTATTTCGCCCGGACGATCATGAAGGATCTGTGCCTGATCAGCGGCTATGACCTGCTTTATGGCAAGGTCAAGGCCTTCGTGCGGGATGAGCTGTTCGGCCAGCCGGTGGAACTGGAAGACCCCAACAGCCTGCGTAATCTCTCTGAACTGGCCGTCGCCAAGGCGCTGATCGAGGCCTTCAAAAAGGCCATCAACGCCTTGACGGTGCATGACAAGGGGGACGCCGAGATTCGCGACTCCATCAAGCTGCGGCACACCCGCCCCTTTGTGGCGAAGGATCAGGGTTATCTGGTGCCGAAGAAGAGCCTGTTCAACAAGATCATCGGTGACAGCCAGTTCGAATTGGTCTTCGCCAGTTTCCTGGAAAAATGCGATGACGTGGCCGCCTACGCCAAGAACTACCTGGCGGTCCATTTCAAGCTGGATTATGTCAATGCGGCGGGCGACATCTCCAACTACTACCCAGATTTCCTGGTGAAGCTGCCGTGCGGGGCAATTTACATCGTCGAAACCAAGGGCCAGGAAGATCTGGATACACCGCTGAAAATGGCCCGGCTCAGGCAGTGGTGCGAGGACATCAACCGGATTCAGCCGGACGTGAAATACGACTTTGTCTATGTGGATGAGGAGGGGTTCGAGAAATACCGGCCATCCAGCTTCAGGCAGTTGATCACTGGCTTCACTCAATACAAATAACGCCCCTTTGCACCTTCCCGGTGGGGCTGGTATGTTCAGGGAGCCCCGTCACCTGAAACCCGGAGAGTCACCATGTCCTTAGCCCCTGCTGACAAGCAACGTTTCACCTGGGCTAACTATCGCACTTGGCCGGATAGCGAGCGCTGGGAACTCATCGATGGCCAGGCCTACAACATGTCGCCCGCGCCAACCATCAAGCACCAGTCAGTGACGGGCAGGCTCTATTCACGGCTGGAACAACGCCTCGCCGGTAAAGGCTGCACGCCCTTTATCGCCCCGACCGACGTGCGGCTGTCCGATTTCGACGTGGTGCAGCCCGATGTCCTGGTGGTCTGTGACCCCAGCAAGATCACCCCGACCCATATCGAAGGCGCGCCGGAGTTGGTGGTGGAGGTCCTCTCCCCCTCCACTTCGGTCAAGGATCTGCGCGAGAAAAAAGCCCTCTACCAACGCGCCGGCGTATGCGAATACCTGGTGCTCGATCCCCTGGAACACTACGGCCTGCTGTTCCGCCGCGACGAGTCGGGGCGCTTCGGCGAAGGAGAGGTCATCGGCGCCCAGGAATCGGTCAGCTTCGCCACCCTGGAAGGGGTGGAAATCCCCCTGTGGGAGCTGTTCGAACTCCCCGGCCCGAGCAGCGACGCCCCCGCCGTACAGCCCTGATCGCAACGGTATCCATCAGATGTCCACAGCAGGCTTTGGTTATTTTGGCTGTGGCGCCGGAGTTGTTGCGGCAGTCTGAAGCCCATGCACGCCGCCCCCATCCTGCAATCGACCCTGACCTGTGTCCCCACTGCGGGCAGGTCCGCACCGAAACCATGCCCACGGACGCCTGCCAGTGGTTCTGCGAATGCAGCGGCTGCTATACGCTGCTGCGGCCCAAGTCGGGCGATTGCTGCGTCTTCTGCTCCTATGGGGACGTGCCCTGCCCGCCCAACAAAAAGGCGCCATCCCGCCACTCTCCGCCGATAGTCTACCGCCCAAACACCGCCGCTTTACCCAGCTCCCGCTCAATCTCCAGCAGCCGGTTGTACTTGGCGATGCGTTCCGAACGGCAAGCGGAGCCGGTCTTGATCTGGCCGCCGCCCATTGCCACCGCGAAGTCGGCCATGAAGCTGTCCTCGGTCTCGCCGGAGCGGTGGGAGATGACGTAGCCCCAGCCGGCCTTGCGGCAGAGGTGGAGGGCGGCGAGGGTCTCGCTCACCGTGCCGATCTGGTTGAGCTTGATCAGCACCGCGTTGCAGGCCTTCTCCTCGACGGCGCGGGCGATGAAGCGGGTGTTGGTCACCAGCAGGTCGTCGCCGACGATCTGGACACGGTCGCCGAGGGCCGCGGTCATCCCCTTGAACCCCGCCCAGTCGTTTTCGGCGTGGCCGTCCTCAATGGAGACGATGGGGTATTTCGCCACCCATGCCTGGAACAGCGCGGTCATCTCCTCGTCGCGCAGGTAGTTGGAGATGGATGACCGGCGGGCCTAAAATCGAGATGAAACGCAGAGGTTACAGAGGCCAACATGGACATCCTGCTCCATCTCAATGCCGAGCCATCCCATCGACTCGATGCAACCAGCCGCCAGCGCGGCAAGCCGCTTGACGCCGTGGTGCTTGAAGTACTGAGGAGCGACCTCCCGAACCCTACCGATAGCGAGTGGCCGCCGGAGGTGCTGAACTTCAAGGGGGTTCCTGACATGCCGCCCTTCGAGAACTACCGGAGTGGGCTTGTGGCGCCGAAGGACGATCCGTTCGCGTGAACTACCTTCTCGACACTTGCATCATCAGCCAGTTCGCCCGAGGAATTAGACGGACTGCTGAACACCGCAAACATTCTTGACTAGGACCGAGAGGACGCTTTGACAACCGCCGCTATACGCGCAACCCTCAAGGCGCGGGGAACACCGATTGGCCCTTATGACGTAATGCTGGCCGGATGTGCGCTGCGACGAGGCTTGATGTTCGTCATCGATAATGTCTATGAATTCAAACGAGTGAATGGACTGGCGACAGAGAACTGGATACCGAGAAGCTGAAGCGCTCAGGAAATTAACGCGAGCCTGACCCCATTAAATTTCTAGCTTGGTTGGAAGAGACACTGCCTACGCTGAATCGGCCGCTGACTTCGGATGCTTGGTTGGGGGTGGAGGTGAAGTGATGACTACAAGGAACCTTGGCCTGTCCCGATTACCCAGACCTCGCGATTTACACGATATTTAACTGGTGCTAATAACAAATGACTATCCTGCAAGAAATTCAAAAATGGTCTGTGGCTTTGCCCTCATGGCAACAAGATGCCATTGTGCGTTTATTTAATAAAGGAAAGCTTGATATTGCTGACTTCGATGATCTGTATGCATTGTTGAAATCGGCACATGCTATCAGCGACCCCATTGGGCGTGTCGCTTCAAAACTCGCCGCAGGGCAGGTCACCGCACCACAAGCAGCAAATTCAGTTGTTCGGCTTACTGCGTTAAAAAACTTGCGCCATGTAAATGCCTTGGCTGAAAAGCAAACTTTAACTTTTAAGGAAGATGGCTTAACTGTTATTTATGGCAACAATGGCTCTGGAAAGTCTGGCTACACTCGTGCTTTAAAGCGAGCATGCAGAGCGCGAGATCAGAGTGAAAGCATTTTTCCAAACGCAAAGCTCACTCCTAATCAAGTTGGCAAACCTGAGGCGGAATTTGATTTGGTTATCAACGGTCAGCCCATCACTACCAAGTGGGAAGATGGAACGCCAGCACTCGATGCGCTTTCAAACATTGCCATCTTTGATTCACGTTGTGCTAGGGCATATCTCGATGAAGAGGGCGATTTTGCCTATGTGCCTTATGGATTGGACATTTTGGAGGAGCTTGCCAAAGCTTGCGCCAAGCTAAAAGCCATGCTTGATGAGGAAGGGCGGAAAAATGCTGTAAGCAGCGCTATCTATGCGCACTTGGCTAATTCATCGACTGTCGTTGGTAAGCTAATCACTTCATTGTCCGGCAAGACTAAGCCCGCCGCTGTCGAAGCTTTGGTGACATTATCAAACGAGGAAGAAACCAAACGGTTAGAAATTGAAACCAGTCTCAAAGAAGGTAACCCCAAGGATAGAGCCCAGCAACTAACACTGCTCTCTGGTCGGTTCGCCAATTTGGCTAAACGCTGCACGGACACGCTTGCCTTCGTCAATGAAACAGAGGTCACTATACTTCACGGTTTAATTGATGCATCAAAAGCCGCACGGGCAGCGGCTGATATAGCCGCCAACCAGTTCAAGCAAACACCGGGACAACTCCCCGGAACAGGCGGGACTGCATGGCAGGAGCTTTTTGAGGCGGCAAAAAAATTCGCCGCTGAATCTCACATCGGTGAAGAATTTCCTCATCTGAAAGCAGAATCGCAATGCCCGCTTTGCCAGCAAACGCTTGGGGATGCCGCAGAGCGGATTGTGACTTTTGATGCCTTTATCCAGCAAGAAGCGGAAAAGCTAGCCAGAGACAAGAAGGCGGAAGCGGTAGAAAAATACAATGCCATTGTGAAGGCCGATCTTACAATCAGTATGGAACCCGAGTTGCGCACTGAGATTAATGCTGCCGATGAAGCACTTGCCAAAGCATGTAATGATTTCCAAGCTGGTCTCACGTCGCGGCAAATTTCCATCAAAAAGGCCTGTGGCGACGGAGCTTGGGATTTAGTTAGCGGTGAGCCAGTTAACCCCGCCTCTAAACTTGTCGCGCTGGCTAACCAGTTTTCTGAAAATGCTGCGACGCTTCTTCAAGCCGCTGACGAGAATGCGCGGATCGCGCTGGAAAAAGAGCTTAAAGAGCTTAATGACCGCTTCGCCTTGTCTCAGGCAAAAGCTGCTGTGCTCGATGCCATTGCAAAGTTTGACTATGCTGCAAAGCTTAAAAGCTGTGAGGCTGATGTAAAAACAAACGCTATCACGATTAAGTCCAACGAGCTGAATGAGCAGGTCGTTTCAAAAAATCTTGCAGATGAACTGAATGCAGAGTTTAAGCTGCTCGGTGTTGATGAACTTCATGTAGACATCAGTACCAAGGTCGTAAAAGGCAAGGCCAACCACAAGCTCGTCATAAAATTACCCGGAGCAAAATTACCCAAAGATATTCTCAGTGAAGGCGAACAAAGAGCGATTGCGATAGCATCATTTTTCGCCGAAGTTAATGTTGGAAGCGGGTTGGGCGGTATTGTCTTCGATGATCCAGTATCCTCATTGGATCACCAACGCCGCTCCAATGTTGTACAGCGCTTGGTTCAAGAAGCATCCAAACGGCAGGTGATCGTTTTCACCCATGATTTGTATTTTATGTGTTTGATCGAAAAATTGGCTGCCCAAGCCCAGACACCATGCGTTATGTCGAGCTTGCGGAGAACCGCAGATGGTTTCGGTGTCGCCGTTGCTGGCATACCATTCGATGGCTCACCAGTTAAAACCAGAGTGAAGGCCCTCCGTGCCATACAGGGAGAGTGCCTCGCGATGCATAAGGCGGGCAATACTGATGAAGCATCCGAAAAAGTTAGACACTGCTATGGATTGCTAAGAATGGCTTGGGAACGAGCAGTTGAAGAGCTGTTGCTTAATGGGGTGATTTGGCGTTTTGACACAGGAGTTTCGACTCAGGCGTTAAGGGAAGTGGCAGTCGAGGATTCGGATTACCACACGATATACGCCGCGATGTCGAAATCTTCTTCGTATGCTGCACACGATGGTGCCGCGATAGCTCAGGTTGCTACACCACATCCAGATGTGCTAGGTGCCGACATTGATGCCCTCGAAGTTTGGAGGGTGGCAACCGAAGCCCGTAAAGCGAAATTGAGGGAAAATCGCCCGAAGTAATTTTTATTATTTTGTCGCGAGAAATGGTGGCTGCGTCAAAATTTTTCCTGATTACCCATGTATCTCAGCCAGGACCTGAGGTTGAGCTTGCCGCGCAGCATAGGGCGGGCCACGCTCGCCGCCAGGGGTAGGTCGGGCTTCAGCCCGACAGCCGCTGGCAGGACGTGGCCACAAAGCAACGGCCGCATTCAGCCAGTCCGCAGCGCCTCAGTCGGCCTGAAGGCCGACCTACAGGACTGGCTGAGGTTTGTGGGTAATCAGGAAATTTTTTCCATTGAAATGTATTTGAAGTTGGATTGAATATTGAGTGACAATCGACGCCGGTACCTTTCGACTTTGCTTGGTCTGAGCCCAGATTGTTCCGTGCCTATATAATTACCGTTTGTCATAAGCAAGTAGCCCGGAAGAAGCCGCCTCCAACTGAACCTCGATCTTGAGCGGGGCGAATGGCGGAGGATTCCGGGGCACGCCTTTCCAATATTCAACCGAGTCCGGGCCAACCCGGATTTCGCCCGCCACAGGTGCCGCATCGACGATGAGTGCATTGCGTGGCGGGCTGCATCCAGGCTACGAAGCCGTCTGGGACGGTGCAGGCTGGATCGGCCCGCCCAACAAAAAGGCGCCATCCCGTAACGGAATGACGCCTTTTTGTCCCAAATTCCAACGAGCCCAGCCCGCATTTCTCACCACTCTCCGCCGATAGTCTACCGCCCAAACACCGCCGCCCCACCCAGCTCCCGCTCGATCTCCAGCAGCCGGTTGTACTTGGCGATGCGCTCCGAGCGGCAGGCGGAGCCGGTCTTGATCTGGCCGCCGCCCATCGCCACCGCGAAGTCGGCCATGAAGCTGTCCTCGGTCTCGCCGGCGCGGTGGGAGATGACGTAGCCCCAGCCCGCCTTGCGGCACAGATGGATGGCGGCGAGGGTCTCGCTTACCGTGCCGATCTGGTTAAGCTTGATCAGCACCGCGTTGCAGGCCTTCTCCTCGATGGCGCGGGCGATGAAGCGGATGTTGGTCACCAGCAGGTCGTCGCCGACGATCTGGATCTTGTCGCCGAGCGCGGCGGTCATCCCCTTGAACCCCGCCCAGTCGTTTTCGGCGTGGCCGTCCTCGATGGAGACGATGGAGACGATGGGGTATTTCCGTACCCAATCCTGGAACAGCGCGGTCATCTCCTCGGCGGACTTGTCCCCCTGGCCGCTGCGGGTCAGACGGTACTTTCCATCTTCGTAGAAGGAGCTGGCCGCCGGGTCGAGGGCGATAGCGATGTCGCGCCCCGGCTGGTAGCCGGCGGCGGCGATAGCCTCGACGATCAGCTCGCAAGCCTCGTCGTTGCTCTTCACCTGCGCTTAGATGCGGTCGGGCAGGTCTGCTTCTTTTTGTCGACAGAGTTTGTAGCTGCTTCATCACATAGCACCTCATAGGGCCTTCCCTGGTTATAATCCCCGCTTTTCAGCAGCGGCACCGATCACACCATGGATAAGACATACGACCCTCACGCGATAGACACAGAAGTGGTACCGGACCAGGGACAGAGAAGGGCTGGTTTGCGCCTTAAGGAGCGGGGAATAGCGCTTACAGCATCATGATCCCGCCGCCCAATGTCACCGGCAGCCTGCACATGGGCCATGGCTTCAACAACACCATCATCCTAATTTCCTCATTTAACCGCAAAGAACGCTAAGGAATTCATTGGCTTGTCTAGGTTCCGCCCCTGACCAGGAAGGTGGGGGCACAGACAAAAAACCGTCGGGAGCGGATTTTCGCGCCAGCCCCGGAGGGGTGAGGCGCAGGGATGCGCCGAACAAATGCATCGGATTGGTCTCCTTAGCGTTCTTTGCGTCCTTTGCGGTTGAAAAGAGGTTTCTAGGATTATGTCAATGCTGAGGGCGACATCTCCAACTACTACCCGGATTTCCTGGTGAAGCTGCCGGGCGGGGGGATTTGCATCGTCGAAACCAAGGGCCTGGCAGACTTGGATGTGCCGCTGAAAATGGCCCGGCTCAGGCAGTGGTGCGAGGACATCAACCGGATTCAGCCGGACGTGGAATACGATTTTGTCTATGTGGATGGGGAGGGTTTCGAGAAATACCGGCCCTCATCATTCCGCCAGTTGGTGGTTGGGTTCTCAAGAAACACGCCGGGCCGCCCCAAGTGTTTCTTGCCCCCTTGAGGGGTCAAAAACGGAGCGCAGCGGAGTTTTTGGGGGTGGGTTCAAAATCACAGCCTACAGAATTGACCGAGGACCGAAGACCTGAACCGGATTACCACAGCAAATTTCTCATACACCCCTCAAGGATCAACCCATGAATCCAACCTTCCCGCCCAATCCGTCCATTACCTTTTTCGATCCGCTCGCCGAGTTGCTTGGGGTGGGGGATGGGCTTTTCCATTACTGTTTCGATGATGTGGTCAAACTGTCCGGCCACGCCTGCCCTACGGTCGCCGGGGCTTTTCTGATGACCGTCCGGGCCATGCGGGAGCTGTATGGGGATGAAACCCCGGTGCGGGGCGGGATTCGAATCGGCATCCCAGGGGCGGAAGATCAGGGCGTAAACGGTCCCATCAGCCAGGTGATTTGCTACTTGACCGGCGCGGCGGCGAGGAATGGCTTTCAGGGATTGGGCGGGCAGTTCTCCCGCAGGGGTCTGATGAGGTTCGACTCGGAACCGGCGGCGGGCTTCGGCTTTGAACGGCTGGACACCGGGGCCAAGGTCGCCCTGCGTTATGATCCCTCCTCCATCCCGCCCGAACCGGCCATGATGCCTCTGATGCAGCGGATGCTTCAGGGCGAGGGCGACTCGGCCAGCCGCCGGCAATTCCAGGACCTGTGGCGCGGGCGGGTGATCAGGATTCTTGAGGACGCGGGCGGACGAACCCTCAGCCTTGTCTGAATGCCCGAGGCAAATAAATCCCCCTCGCCCCTTGTGCGTCCGATGGCCCCCCCATAAGATGCCGCCAACCCGATACGGCTCAGCCGCTACCCAGGGGTGATCTGCCTGCCCGGCGGGACATCCCTCAGACTTCGAGTGATTCAGCCATGGAATTCTTCCACAAACAGACCAACATCAACTTCATCGCCCTGCGCAAATACGCCTACGCCCTGTCCCTGGGGGCGATGCTGCTGTCCCTGGGCTCGGTGGCCCTGCGCGGCATGAACATGGGCCTCGACTTCACCGGGGGCACCCTGGTGGAGATCGCCTTCCCCGGCCCCGTCGCCACCCAGCAGGTATCTGAACAGTTGGAAAAGACGGGCCTGAGCCACTTCACCTTGCAGCACTTCGGCAGCAACCGGGAAGTCTTGTTGCGCATTCCCCCATCGGCGAAGCTGGACAAGACCCGGCTGGATCAGCAGATACTGGGCGCCTTGAACCAGGCGGGCAACGAGGGGGCCGAGATCCGCCGCATGGAGTTCGTCGGCCCGCAGGTCGGTCAGGAGCTGGTGGAGCAAGGGGGTTTGGCCGTATTGATGGCTTTGATCGGCATCGGAATTTATATCTGGCTGCGGTTCGAGCGGCGTTTCGCCATCGGGGCCATGATCGCCACCGTCCATGACCCGCTGCTGACCCTGGGCTTCTTCTCGCTTACCGGCATTCAGTTCGACCTCACGGTGCTGGCGGCCGCCCTCGCCATCATCGGTTATTCGGTCAACGACACCATCGTGGTGTTCGACCGTATCCGCGACAACCTGCGCAAGATGCGCAAGGCCACCCCGGCCATGGTGGTCAACACCTCCGTCAACGAGACCCTGTCGCGCACCATCATGACCTCGGCCACCACCCTGCTGGTCGTGCTGGCCATGTTCTTCCTCGGCGGCCCGGAACTCTACGGCTTCTCCCTGGCCCTGATCCTCGGCATCCTGGTGGGCACCTACTCGTCCATTTACGTGGCCAGCACCGTGGCCCTGGACCTGGGGATGAACCGGGCCGACATCATGCCCAAGGACAAAGAGACCGGCGAGCCTCTGGACAACCTTCCCTGAGACTTGGGGGCCTGAGGCTTGAGGCTTGGAACAGCCTCAAGCCCAGCTCGATTCCATCCTTCTGTCCGTAACCGGTGCATCCCTGCACCACTTCTCAGCTCAACGCCACCACCAGATAGGTGACATAGAGCCCCCCGTTCACCACAAGATGCCATACGCGCAATTGGCCGCGATAGACCAGCAGTCGCAGCCACGCGGCGGCCAGGAGGGTGATGATGACGCCGGCAAGGACCTCTTTCTGGGGGACCCAGGGGGTCAGCAGGATGCCGAGGGCGGGCAGCAGCGTACCCTGGAAGACCATGGCGCCGGTGATGTTGCCGAAGGCCAGGGTATCCTTGCGCTTGCGTATCCAGAGGATGGAATTCACCTTCTCCGGCAGCTCCGTGGCGACGGGGACGATCATCAGCGACAGCACCAGGGCGGAGATGCCCAGCAAGGGAGCGGCCAGCTCGATGCCGTGGATGAAGCCCTTGGCCCCCAGCACCAGCAGCGCGAGACCCAAACCCAATTGCGTAAACACCGTGAACCAGTTATCCGGCAGCTTCAGCCGGGCGAGGAACAGGGCATCGCCCGCCTCGGTCTGATGGCCTTCCTGCACCAGCCGCGCGGAGTCCTTGAGGGTGAGCATGACGTAGAAGAAATAGGTCAGCACCATGACCACCGCCAGCATGGCGCGGATGCCCGTGCCGTTGTGGGGCATGAAGAGGGCGATACAGGCCAGGACGAAGGCGCCGAGGAAGAAATCCAGGTCACGGGTCAGACCGCCGCGCTCCGGGGTCAATTCACCCCTGGAACCCCGCTGCTTCCAGACGGAGAGGGCCATCAGGCACAGGGAGAGGGTGGAGAGCATCAGGGGCGCCCCCAGGATGGCGCCGACGCCGATCTCCTCGTTGAGCTGCCGGTTCTCGGTGCCTGCGAAGAGGGCCAGCAGGGGCACAATGGTCTCCGGCATGGCGGTGCCCACGGCGGCGAAGATGGAGCCGGTGACCCCCTCGGAGATCTTCAACCGCTCACCCAGGTGCTCCAGGGCGTTCACGAAGACCTCGGCGGCGATCAGGATAAGGATCAAAAAGAAAAGAAGCTGCAAGACCAGCATGGTGTGAATCTCATGTAACCAGGGATAGGGGATTCTACCAGTGTCGCGGCCCATCCCGCATTCGAGACGGAACTCAACAAATCCTCGGCAACTGCTCGCCCGCGATCCAATCGACCACCCGGTGGCCGCCGAAGCGGGTCTCCATCTGGACCAGGCCGTAGGGGTCAGCCGCCACTTCGCCGATGATGGCGGCCTCGCGGCCCAGGGGATGGGCCTTCATGGCATGCAGCACCGCCTCTGCCGCCTCGGGTGGACAGATGCAGACGAGCTTGCCTTCGTTGGCCACGTAGAGCGGGTCCAGGCCCAGCAATTCACAGGCGGCATTCACTTCGGGCCGGATGGGGATGGCCGTCTCCCGCAGGCGCATGCCTACGCCCGACTGGCGGGCCAGTTCGTTCAGGGTGGCGGCGAGCCCGCCTCGGGTGGGGTCGCGCAGGCAGTGGATCTCCCCGGACGCGGCGACCATCGCGGCCACCAGGGTATGGAGGGCGGCGGAGTCGGACCGGATGCTGGTCTCGAACTGGAGGTTCTCCCGGCTCGACATGATGGCCACGCCGTGGTCACCCAGGGTGCCGCTGAGCAGGATCTGGTCCCCCGGCCGCGCCCGGTCGCCGGAGATCGCCACCCCCTCCGGGACCCGGCCGATGCCGGTGGTGGTGATGAAGACGCCATCGCCCTTGCCCCGTTCCACCACCTTGGTGTCGCCGGTCACCACGGGCACGCCCGCCTCGCGGGAGGCACTGGCCATGCTGATGACGATCCGTTCCAGATCGGCCAGGGGGAAGCCCTCTTCCAGGATGAATCCCGCCGAGAGGTAGAGCGGCCAGGCCCCGGCCATGGCCACGTCGTTGATGGTGCCATGGACCGCAAGGCTGCCGATGTCGCCGCCGGGGAAGAAGAGGGGCGAGATCACATGGCCGTCGGTGCTCATCACCAGCCGGCCCGCCGCCACCTCGAAGGCTGCCTGGTCGTTGCCCTGGCGCAGCAATTCGTTGTCGAAATGCTTCAAAAACAACGACTCGATCAGTTGGGCCATGGCCCGCCCGCCGCCGCCGTGGGTCATGTCGATCTTGTCTCGGCTGTTCACGCGGCGGACTCCCCACGGAAACGGCCATAGGTCCAGTAGGCGGCGCAGGAGCCCTCGGAGGAGACCATGCAGGCGCCCATGGGGTTTTCAGGGGTGCAGGCCTTGCCGAAGAGTTTGCAGTCGGTGGGGCGTTTGGCGCCGCGCAGGATGGCGGGACATTCGCAGCCCTTCACGTCCTGCTCGGGGCTTGGTGTCAGCTCGAAGCGGCGTTCCGTATCGAAGTCGGCGAAGCTGTCCTTGATCCGCAGGGCGCTGTTGGGCAGCCAGCCGAGGCCGCGCCATTCAAAGGTTTCACGCAGTTCCAGCACCTCGGCCACCAGTGCCTGGGCCTTGGGGTTGCCGTCGCGGGTCACCGCCCTGGTGTATTCGTTTTCCACTGCGTGACGCCCCTGGTTGAGCTGGCGGATCAGCAGCCGCACGGACTGCATTACGTCCAGGGGCTCGAAACCGGCGATGACGATAGGGATGCCGAACGCCTCGGCGAAGGGCTCGTAGGGGCGGCTGCCGATGACCGTGCTGACATGGGACGGCCCCAGGATGCCGTCGATGGCGAGGGCGCCCCGGTCCGGTTCCCTGGGCGTTTCGAGGATGGCCCGGATGGCGGGCGGGGTCAGGACATGGTTGCAGAAGACGCTGAAGTTGGTCAGACCTTCGGCCTGGGCCTGTTGGATGGCGACGGCGGTGGGCGGGGTGGTGGTCTCGAAGCCGATGGCGAAGAAGACCACCTGGCGGCCGGGGTTGTCGCGGGCAATGCGCAGGGCGTCCTGGGTCGAGTAGACCATGCGCACGTCGCCGCCCCCGGCCCTGGCTTTCATCAGGCTCCGGCGGCCGCTGGCGGGGACACGCAGCATGTCGGCGTAGGTGCAGAGGATGACCCCCTGGCGCTCGACCAGCTCAATGGCGTTGTCGATGCGGGCGATGGGCAGGACGCAGACGGGGCAGCCGGGGCCGTGGACGAAGCGGACGTTGCCCGGCATCAGGTCCTGCACCCCGTAGCGGAAGATGGCGTGGGTGTGGCCGCCGCAGAACTCCATGAGGTTGTAGCGGCGCGAGGGCTCGACCTCGGCGGCGATGGCCCCGGCCAGTTTCAGGGCCAGATCGCGCCGGCGGAATTCGTCGATGTATTTCAATTCACCGCCCCCAGCAGGCCCGCCTCGGCGAAGAGTTCCAGGGTCTGTTGGGCCTCTTCCTCGCTGATTTTGTTGAGGGCGTAGCCGACGTGAATCAGCACGTAGTCGCCGACGGCCACGTCATCCACCAGGGCCAGGGAGATCTCCTTACGCACGCCGTCGAGGGAGACCTGGGCCATGGCGTTCGATGGGTCGATAGACTCCACCCGCGCGGGGATCGCAAGACACATGCTCAGACCCCCTGGGCCGGCGCGGGCTGGCCAACCAGCGCCAGTTGGCGGCTGGCCCGGAGCCACTGATACCAGTCGGCCATGCCCTCGCCGGTCCTGGCCGAGATCTGGATCGGCTTGATGCGCGGATTGACCCGGCGGGCGTAGTCGATGCACTGCCCCAGATCGAAATCGAGATTGGGCAGGAGGTCGATCTTGTTCAGCAGCATCAGGTCGGCGGCGTGGAACATGTCGGGGTATTTGATGGGCTTGTCCTCCCCCTCGGTGACGGAGAGGATCACCACCTTGTGGGCCTCGCCCAGGTCGAAGGCCGCCGGGCAGACCAGATTGCCCACGTTTTCGATGAAGAGCAGGCTGCCCCGCGCCGGGTTCAAGGACTCCAGTGCATGGCCCACCCCATGGCCGTCCAGGTGGCAGCCCTTGCCGGTGTTGATCTGGATGGCGGGCACCCCGGTGGCGCGGATGCGGTCGGCGTCGTTGCTGGTCTGCTGGTCGCCCTCGATGACGCCGAGGGCGAACTCGCCCTTGAGGTCGTTCAGGGTGCGCAGCAGCAAAGCGGTCTTGCCCGAGCCGGGGCTGGAGACCAGGTTCAGGCAATGGATGCCCCGCTCGCTGAAATAGCGCCGGTTGGCGGCGGCGTATCTGTTGTTCTCGGCCAGGATATCCTGCTCGATGCGCACCAGGCGCGACCCAGGGGCCTCGTCCCCCTGATGGTGGTGATCATGGCCATGGCCGTGATCCTGGCCCTCGATCCGGGTCTCGCCCTTGCCGCATCCGCAAACGGTACACATCGCGCACTCCAATAAATCAGGCTTGAGGCTGGAGGGAAGAAATCTTCCACCTCCAGCTTTCAAGATTACTCCACTTCCAACTCTTTGATCCGCATCTGGTCGCCGCCGGTCACCTGCAACTGACAGCCGTCGCAGTGGGGGCATTGATCGTAACGCTGCCGGACCGGGACTGTCTCGGCGCAGGCCATGCACCAGGCCTCGCCCGGCAGCTCGATGATCTCCAGTCCCGCCCCCTCGGCCAGGGTGCCGCGGGTCGCCACCTCGAAGCCGAAGCGCATGGCTTCCACCTCGACAGCCGCCAAGGCGCCGATCTCCAGCCAGACCCGTATCACACGGGAATAGCCCTGTTCCTCGGCGTTCCGCTCCATGATGCGGAGCAGGGATTCGCATAGGGACAACTCATGCATGGGGTTGGCTCTGCTGGGTTCATGGTCTGGTGACGAAGATGGCGAATGCCCTTGAGAGGCAAGATAGCGGAAGCGGCCGGATATTGCAGCTTGCTTCTGATTCCACCCCCAAAAACTCCGCTGGGCTCCGTTTTTGACCCCTCAAGGGGCAAGAAACACTTGGGGCGGCCCTGCGTGTTGCTTGAGAGGAACTTTTTCAGGTCTAGCCCTTTGAGTTCGGTTCGGGGAGGATGGAGAATAGGGTGCTTTGAAGATAACGAGCAGTGGAATGGAAGATTTACAGACATCCGAGGCCTGGCGCATCTTCCGCATCCAGGCGGAGTTGATCGACGGCATCGAGACACTGAATTACGTGGGACCGGCGGTCTCTCTCTTCGGCAGTTCCCGCACCGGCCCCGGCGATCCTTATTACAAGGCGGCGGTCGAGGTGGCCCAGGGCCTTGCCGACAACGGTTTCTCCGTGATCACGGGGGGCGGTCCCGGCATCATGGAGGCAGGCAACCGGGGGGCCAAGGAGGGCAAGGGACAATCCATCGGGCTGAACATCCATTTGCCGAGGGAACAGCATCCCAACGACTTCCAGGACCTGAGCCTCCACTTTCGCTACTTCTTCGTGCGCAAGCTGATGTTCGTGAAGTACGCCATGGCCTATGTCATCTTCCCCGGCGGCTTCGGCACCATGGACGAGCTGTTCGAGTCCCTGACCCTGATGCAGACCAACAAGATCCGCCGCTTCCCGGTGGTGCTGTTTGGTCGCGATTATTGGTCCGGCCTGGTCGCCTGGATGCGGGATAAGATGCTGGGTGACGGCAATATCGACGAAAAGGACTTCGATCTCTTCGCCATCGTCGATGACCCGCTGGATGTGGTGCGGATCATCGAGTCCTTCCGTGAGAGGATGCAGCTGGATGTGGTGGAACTCAGCCGCCGCATGACCGATCAGACACCCTGAAACCGCTATTCCGAGAGTTCAGCCAACATTATGAGCAATAAAAACGGCGCACCCCGCCGCCCCGTGGCCTTGATCGTTTTGGACGGCTTCGGGGTCAATCCCGGCAAGGCCAACAACGCGGTCTACTTGGCGCGGACCCCCAATCTGGATCGCTACCTGGCCAGCCACCCCCACACCACCCTGGATGCCTCGGGTCATGCGGTCGGTCTGCCGCTGGGACAGATGGGTAACTCCGAGGTAGGGCACCTGACCCTGGGGGCCGGGCATCTGATCCGGCAGGATCTGGTCTGCATCGACGACAGCATCCGCGACCACAGCTTCGAGCGGAATCCCGCCCTGGTGGCGGCGGTCGAGGGGGCTGCCGCGTCCGGACGGCCGATTCATCTGGCGGGTCTGGTCTCCGAGGGCGGGGTGCATAGCCATATGCGCCATATCCATGCCCTGATCGATCTCTGTAAACAGCACGGCGTCCCGCCCCTGCTGCACATGATTACTGACGGGCGTGACACCCCGCCCCAAACGGCCCTGACCGATGCCATCGACTTGCAGGAACGGCTGGATCGGGCAGGGGGCCGGGTGGCCACGGTCATCGGCCGCTATTACGCCATGGACCGGGACCACCGCTGGGACCGGACCGAGGCGGCCTGGCGCGCCATGGTGCTGGCCGAAGGGGAACGGGCCGAGGGCGCCCGGCAGGCCATCAAGGCGTCTTATGGCGAAGGAGTGAACGATGAATTCATCCGTCCCCGAGTGATCGGCGATTATCAGGGGATGCAGGATGGCGACAGCCTCATCTTCTTCAATTTCCGCAAGGACCGTCCCCGCCAGATCCTTTCCGCCCTCTTCAAAGAAGACTTCGCCGACTTTACCCGCCCCCGTTTCCCCCGGCTCCACATCACCTGCATGATGGCCTACGACCGGACCTTCGGCCTGCCCTATGCCTTTGAGCCAGAGAAGCCCAAGGCAAGCCTGACGCGGACGATCAGCGAGGCGGGCATCCGCCAGTTCCATTGCGCCGAGACCGAGAAATACGCCCACGTCACCTTCTTCTTCAACGGCGGCAGTCCGGACTGCCTGCCGGGGGAGGTCCACAAGCTGATCCCCTCGCCCAGGGTCGCCACCTACGACCTCAAGCCGGAGATGAGCGCCTTCGAGGTGGCCGATGCCGTGGTGGAGGCGATCCAAAGCGGGGAGTACGGCTTTGTCCTGGTCAACTTCGCCAACGGCGACATGGTGGGTCATACCGCCGTGCCCGAGGCCGTGGTTGCAGCAGTCGAGGCCCTGGACAAGGCGGTTGGCCAGGTCCTGGACGCGGCCGTGGCGAGCGGCTATTCGGTGATCTTGTCAGCGGATCATGGCAATTGCGAGGAAATGATCGACCCCGCGACCCAATCACCGCATACCCAGCACACGGCTTACCCCGTGCCCTGTCTGGTGATCGACGAGGTCCCCTGGCAATTGGCGACCGGTGGCGGTATCGCCAACATAGCGCCGACGGTGCTGGAACTCATGGGGCTTCCCCGCCCGCCGGAGATGCTCGATTCCCTGCTGTTGCAGCCCGTCAGCGGGGGCGGACAGGGTCAATATCCCTAAGCCGGACGAGCCGGAGCCCATCCCATTGGGCTACAGTCCTACATTTCTGATAGCTTCGACGTTCGATCCTGATGTGCCAAGATGCCACGTCATCACGGTCTATCGCCCGGACCTCGACCATTTTGAGGATGATTTGAAAACGCGGAGGATCAAAAGATGAGAGACGAAAATGGCGCCTGTCCATTGTGCGGAGGCCGCAAGGAGGCTGGCCGGACCAGGGTCAGTTTCGACCTGGAGTTCGGCGTGGTCGTCGTGCGCCATGTCCCTGCCCTCGTCTGCGATCAGTGCGGGGAGAACTGGCTTGAGGATCGGGTCGCCGAGCAGCTTGAGGCGCTTGTCCGGCGGGCGCGAGAGAACCATCCTGTGGTGGAAGTGGCCGATTGGGACGAGATGGGAAAGGCCGCCTGAACTCGCAGATCGGCCTTATCCATCCGTGAAACGCCTCTGAAACCCGCCAGCGGGGGCAGATCGGCCATTTACGGATAATCCGCCTTGCCCTTCTTGATCTTTTGGTTTGATCTTTTGGCGGGCGATACCCGAGTCTATCGGTTAAGATCGGACCTTTCACTCCGAGCCAAGGAACATGAGCGAGTCCCCGTCGCCTGATGAAAGATACCCGCTATTGCGGCAACTGGATGACCCGGAGGATTTGCGCCGTCTGGAGCCCAAGCAACTGCCCCTCCTGGCGGAGGAGCTGCGGGACTACCTGATCCAGACCGTCTCCCGGACCGGCGGGCATCTGGCCGCCGGGCTCGGCGTGGTCGAGCTGACCCTTGCCCTGCACAGCATCTTCAATACCCCCGACGACCGTCTGGTGTGGGATGTGGGTCATCAGGCCTACCCGCACAAGATCCTCACCGGTCGCCGCGACCGCATGGAGACTCTGCGGCAGAGGGGCGGGATATCTGGCTTTCCCAAGCGTTGCGAATCCCCCTACGACACCTTCGGCGTGGGCCACTCCAGCACCTCCATCAGTGCTGCCCTGGGCATGGCCCTCGCCGCTAAGGCGTCCGGTGAGCACCGGTGCGCCATCGCCGTGATCGGCGACGGTGCACTTTCCGGCGGCATGGCCCTGGAGGCCTTGAACCACGCGGGCTCCATACCGGGCATCAACCTGCTGGTCATCCTCAACGACAACGACATGTCCATCTCCAAGCCGGTCGGGGCGGTCAGCAACTACCTGGCGCGGGTCCTTTCCAGCCGCTTCTACAACAGCGTGCGCGACGGCAGCAAGGCCACCCTGGGCCGCATCCCCGGCATGCGCAACTTCATGGGGCGCTGGGAAGAGCACATGAAGGGCATGGTGATGCCGGGCACCTTCTTCGAGGAGTTGGGATTCACTTACATCGGCCCGGTGGATGGCCACGACCTGGGTAATCTCCTGACCACCCTGGGCAACATGAGAAACATGCACGGCCCGCGCCTGCTCCATGTGGTGACCCAGAAGGGCAAGGGCTACCGCCCGGCCGAGAGCGACCCTTGTGTCTATCACGGGGTGACGCCCTTCGATCCCGATACGGGGGAGATGAACGGAGCCGGTGGCAAGCTCACCTACACCAAGGTCTTCGGTCAATGGCTCTGCGATGCAGCCGAGGCAGACGAGCGTCTGACGGCCATCACCCCCGCCATGTGCGAGGGCTCCGGCATGGTGGAGTTCTCCAAGCGATTCCCCGGCCGTTTCTTCGATGTGGGCATCGCCGAGCAGCACGCCGTCACCCTGGCGGCCGGCATGGCCTGCGACGGCCTCAAGCCGGTGGTGGCCATCTATTCGAGCTTCCTGCAACGGGCCTACGATCAGTTGGTACACGATATCGCCCTGCAAAACCTGGATGTCACCTTTGCCATCGACCGCGCCGGGCTGGTGGGGGCGGACGGTCCCACCCACGCGGGTTCTTTCGACCTGGCCTACTGCCGCAATATTCCAAACCTGATACTCATGGCCCCCGCCGACGAGTCAGAGTGCCGGCTCATGCTCCAGACCGCCTATGAATACGAGGGTCCGGCGCTGGTACGCTACCCCCGTGGCACCGGCCCCGGCGTGGCAATGGAATCCGGCCTGGGGACCCTGCCGGTCGGCAAGGGTGAGATCAGGCGCCAGGGCAAGCGGTTGGCCCTGCTCGCTTTCGGCGCTCCGCTGGCGGTGGCCCTGGAGGTGGCGGAGCAGCTCAACGCCACGGTGGCCAACATGCGCTTCGTCAAACCCATGGACGAACAGCTTCTGGCGGAACTGGCCGATAGCCATGAACTGCTGCTGACCCTGGAGGAGAACAGCATCCAGGGCGGCGCCGGTTCCGCCGTCAACGAATGGCTGGCCGCCACCGGCAGGGTCAAACGTATCCTCAACCTGGGCCTGCCCGATCGCTTCATCGAACAGGGCACCCAGGCCGAACAGTGGCGCGACGCCGGCCTGGATGCCGCCTCGGTGCTGGCGGCGGCACGGGCGCTGCTGGGCGATCACTCGGGTTAGATGAACTCTCCAGATATCCTGGGGACCATCGTCCAGATGGGCGCCCTGATCCTCTGTGGTCTGGGCTGGCGTATCCTGAAGCCCGCCGGCCTGGAGGCGGTGGAGACCCGCAAGGTCCTGACCAGTCTGGTCTATTACCTGCTGCTGCCCGCCCTGGTCCTGGCCGTCCTTTGGCGGACCCCTCTGGGGCTCGACTCCCTGCGCATCTCCTTCGTCGCGGCCGGCGGTATCCTGCTGGGAATGTCTCTCACCTGGCTCGGCTGCCGGCTCTGTGCCTCGCCTCCCGCCATGATGGGGGCCATGATTCTGGCGGCCGCCTTCCCCAACGCCACCTACATGGGGCTGCCCGTGCTGCAAAAGCTGTTCGGGGAGGCGGGGCGCGGTATCGCCGTGCAATATGATCTCTTCGCCTGCACCCCTCTGCTGCTGACGCTGGGGGTCCTGACGGCGCGGCATTTCGGACAGGGCCAGGGGGGGAATCCCTTGCCGGATCTGCTCAAAGTGCCGCCCCTCTGGGCCGCCATCGTTGCAATCGGGCTCAATCTGACGGCTGTCCCGTTTCATCCCTGGGTGGCCGATGGCCTCAACCTGCTGGCAGCGGGTGTGGTTCCCCTGATGCTCTTTTCACTCGGGCTCAGCCTGCGCTGGGATACCTGGCGTCTGTCGCAGATGCCAGCCCTGGCCCTGGTCTCTCTGGTGCAGATGTTTCTCATCCCCCTGTTCGTCTGGGGCCTGGGGACCTGGATCGGGCTTGAGGGCATCTACCACCAGGGCGCCGTGCTGGAGGCCGCCATGCCGAGCATGGTGCTCGGCCTCGTGCTCTGCGACCGTTTTCGCCTTGACTCCGGCCTCTACGCCGCCGCCGTGACCCTTACTACCGCCCTGAGTCTGGTGACCCTGCCGTTCTGGTATGGGCTTCTGAACGCCTGAGAAAACCCATCAACGCCCAGCTCCCTACAGTATTGCCTGTTTGGTTCTGGCTCGTCCGGCTTAGGTTAATCCTAATCTCCTCATTTAACCGCAAAGGACGCGAAGGAACGCGAAGGAATTCATTGGCTTGTCTAGGTTTCGCCCCTGACCAGGAAGGCAGGAGCAAAGATAAAGGCATCGGGTTGTTTTCCTTAGCGTTCTTTGCGTCCTTTGCGGTTGAAAAGAGGTTTCTAGGTTAATCGCCATCGTTGCTTTTCAAGCTAGTCAACTGTCGCCGAAACTCAAGTTCCAGCGCCCTCTTCCCCAAGCAACGGGAACACCTGATCGCGAAACACCTCTTCATCCATTGGTCCTCGATGGATGTAGGTTGGTTTCCCTGTACGGTCGATAACGACCGTATAGGGAACCAACCCGTTCTCGTTGCCCCAGGCGGCAAGAAGCCTTCTATTGGAAACCTGAGGGACCATCAGAACCGGGTAGTTCATGCCCAACGTGCGTTCGACGTTTTTCAGCTTCGGCTCCTCATCCAGGCCGACACCCACAATCTGAAGCCCTTTGGTGCCGTATGCATCTTGCAGTTGGACAAAATCCCGGATTTCCGCCTGGCAAGGGGCACACCAACTGGCCCAGAAGTTCAGTACGATCACCTTGCCCTTCCATTCCGCCAGACGATGCACGGCGCCATCCAATCCTTTGAATTCGACGGTTTCCAGAATTTTCTCGCCGGCCTCGCCGGAGGCAGGCGCCGGAGCGGCGAATGCCTGGCTCCAAGCCGCCGCGGCAAGCAGGATCAGGGCGGCGAGACGCTTCCCCTCGCTCATTTACGGTCCTCCAAGTTCCAAACCACCTTGTGGCGCTGCTCCAGTTCCTTCAGGTAGAGGCTGAGGTGCTCCTGGATCATCAGTTGGCGGACTCTGTCCTTGACGGCGTGAAAATCACGCACACCGCCGGGGCGGCGATCCAGGACGCTGACCAGATGGAATCCCTTTGGCGTCTCCACGACCTCGCTGACCTTGCCGTCCTCCAATTTGGCAACCACTTCTTCCAACTGTGCATAGCCACGGCCTTCGATGACCCAGCCCATGTCGCCCAGCTTCTTGCGGCCCTCCTCGTCGATGCTGTATTTCCCGGCCAGCTCGAACAGGCTTTCCCCCTTGAGAATGCGGCCCCGCAAGGCCTCTGCCTCTTCGCGCGTGGCAACCACCAGTTGGCCAAGGTGGCGTCTTTCCGGAATCTTGCTCACCTCCGGGTGCTTGCTGTGCCAATCGCGCATCTGTTGTTCGTCAGACACCCACTCCTTCTCTTTCATCTCAATCAGCAGGGCAGGGAGGCGCTCTTCGCGATACCGCAGCAGGCGGCCGGAAACGTCCACCCCCTCATCCGTGGCAGTCTTTGCTACCAGCATCAGCTCCGCCCGTTTGTATAGTTGTTCCTTGACCCATTCCGGGTTGGGCAGATTCGGGTACTCCTTGATATCGACCACGTCGCCATAACTGATCCGGATATCGGTCCCCTCCAGCAACAGGGTTTCGGGCGTGATGCCTTGAGCGATCCTTTCCTCGTGGAGCTTGATCTTTTGCTGGTCACGTAGCGACTGAATGGTCATCAGGCGCACGGTCCGGTATTGCTCTGTCTTGTAGGCAGCCTCGGCCGAAGCCAGTCCGTCGGCATCGCCTTTGAACTGCTGCTTCATCGCGGCAAGGGTGTCGGCTGGGATGCTGACGCGCTCTCTCAGCTTGTCCATGTAGTGGCGATAGAGAAGGGCGGCACGTTGGGCCTCTTCATCCTTGGTGAATGTCTCTGACCGGTCCAAGCCAAGGTGTTGGGCCTCCAAACGCAGCAGGCGGGAAGCCACCAGACGTTGCAGCATATCGCCGCGCAGTGCTGCCTGTTCCTTTTCGCCCATGGTCACGAACTGGGTAGCAAAGGGAGAACTGGCCAGCACCGAATCCAATTCATCGCCGGTGATCTTCAAGTCACCCACGGTCACCAATATCTGGGGGTCCTGTGCCTTGGCCAGCAGGGGGCCGGCCGCAAAGAGTGCCGTCATGGCGGCTGCTAATAATACTCTGTTCAGCTTCATAGGATTTTCCTGTACCTGTACTGATCGATAGCGAATGAGGCAGATAACACTTCAGACGGCCTGACATCGGCATCGACTGTGATAATAGGGGAACGTCCCCAGGAAACAGCCCGCCTTCCCTGGCGGGCGCATGGTCAAGCTTGGGGCCTGACCAGTCCTATTTGGGCTTGGGGATCGCGCCACCCAGGTCAGGCGCACTGGCATGCATCCAATGAACGGCTGCATCGTAGTTGTTGAGGATAGGCTTGCCTTTCCAGACATGTTCCTCATCATTCGCCAGGTGCGGTACGCCGTCCCCGTTGGTTTGATGACAGGTATTGCACTTGAACGGACCGTGCGAGCCGTCCGGGTTGTACTGCGCTGCCTGCTTGTAAGAGGTGACGTCGGTATTCGGCGTTACCGGATAGAGTCCATGAATCGACTCGTGGCAGGCTTGGCAGGCCAGGCCTGCATGACCCTTGGCATAGCGCATCAGGCTGTATTTACCGGGCTGGTTGATGGGGAAGGCCATACCACCCTGTCCTTCGACGAAGGGTGCCGCATGGCAGTCCGCGCAGTGAGGGGCACCGGCCGAGAGCCAGTAGTCCCGGCCATGCGTGGCAGCCTCATAGGGCACGGCCGTGGCTCCCGTTGCACCCTGCGGCAGTTTCAGCGAAGCGATATCGACCGCCGGGTTGGCAGAGAGCGGAACCACGTTGACATCACCGTCCGCATCCTTGGAGGCCATGGGGCCATTACCCGCCAACGCGATGACGGCAATGTCGGGAACCAGGCGCTTCTGCGCCCAAGTCTTCAGGATCTCGGACTTGTCGGCGGTGTCCTCGCCCTTGTCGTTGAGCACCACCTTCGGGTCCATCATCGCCTGCAACTGATCCATGCTGATACCCACACCCTTGGCGATCTCTTCCAGGGACTTGTTGCGCAAGGTCTTTCCGCTCTGCTCGAAGGCATTGGTCAGATTGTCGCGCTGGTAGAGTTCACGGCTCAACTGGTTGTGACAGTTGGTACACCAGAGACCCTTGCCGCCCTTGTCGTTACCGATCTGGGAGACGTTGGTCTGCAACCACTTGCCGATGGCATTCAGCTCTTCGCCGGACTCCACGCCATCCTTGTCCTTGCCAGGGTTGGCATGGACATCGCGGCCGACATAGCAGCCGCCGGCGGCATCGCGGTTATCCCGTTCTGCGTAGGCGTTCTTGCCATCCTTGGTGATCGGGTAACCCTCCATGCCGCCGTCCTGCCGATGGGCGGGGTGGCAGCCCTGGCATGCTGCGGTGCGTCCCTGGGTATCGGGCATAGGCGCGGAGGTCTGATGTACCAGGTGCATGGCTTGGGTCAGGGGCGAAGTCACTTTCTCCTCGCCAGTCTTCGGGTCCTTGAAGGTCTTGGAGGCAAGGACCCCGATGACGTTGTCGGCATGGCACTTCTGGCACAACACAGGGTCCCGGCCCAGGCGGTTTGTGACCGCACGGCTGTTGGGATCGTAGTTCTTCAGGAAGTCGGTACCGCTCTTGTCATCGTGCATCTCCATGATGGAGATGGAGGTGGCCTTCAGGTCCGCCATCCAGTCCGATGCCCCAAGTCCTTTCCAGAATGACCGTTCCTGTTTATAGAGGGCATATTTGTCGCCGTTGGCTCGCTCGGTGGAGTGACAGTTGGCGCAGTTGGGCACATCGATCGGGTTGGTGCCGACGAATCGCACAGGCTGGCCGCTGTGGCTGTCGATCACCGGCTTTTTGGACTCGGCGTCCACCATGCTGACCCAGGCCTCCTGGAAGGGCTGGATGTCGCTCTCGACCAATGACAGGGGGTCCTTGGCGACCGCCTTGTCGGAGAACGGCGTCAGCGGCAGACCCAGGGCATCCCAGATACCGGGATTGGTCAGCAGTATCGGCACATCATCCAATACAGGCGATTTGGTGAACACCAGGGTACCCTTATCACCGGTATAGTGCAGAGTGCCATCCTTCATCGGGCTGGGAACGGCTGCGCCGGCCGGACCGTTATCCTTTGGGATCGGAATCTCAATCCCCACCCGCGCCTTCTTGCTGTCGTCACCCTTTGTGACGCCATCAGGCACGGTTCCCTTCAGGTCTTTGTAGACATAGAGGTGGGTGAAATAGGCATTGGCGACACTCTCGTCCTTGCCGTATTTGCCATCACCGTTCACGTCGTAGGGAACATCCCAGTAGTGCAGCTTGCTGCCCTCGGAAAAGGTGTTCCCGATATGGCCGTACTCCAGCTTGAAGCGTTTGTTTCCATCCAGCAGAACGGAAGGGTCCTTTTCGTCCGCCCCGAGCAGCTTTGGCGCTTTCTTGTTGCCGGTAGAGGTCTTGACCACCTGGCTCTGGATAGAGTTGTAAGGTGGCAGGACACAACAGTAGGTAAAGTCAAAGCCGGTGCAATGCATGCCCAGCTCATAGTTGATGGTGATGTTGTAATCGTTTTTCGGTTTGGTCGGCGCTGTAGCAGCGGCGATTGAGCTTTGCGGAAGCAGGAAAAATGACGCTAACGCCATTCCCACGGCCGCCCGTGTGAAGGTTTTTGTATTCACGTAGCAACTCCTCCAATTTGGCAAACTATATTTTTTATGGGTTTTTATGAGAAACGGCTAAACCGGATCACGGGTTAAACCCCGTCCGGCCTGTGCCCAAATACCCCAGACTGCCAGTTTAATTCTTATTTATAGGGGTATTAGGCGCACCCTAGCAGAGCGTTGCCAAATAGGCAAGGAGCATAATAATATCAGTATATTAGTGCGAACTAACTGATCGCGGTTTAAGGCCTGAATGCAAGAAGGACTCTACCCCTCCCCATACCTGCCAGGACTTCTCGATGCACAATCTGGCCCCGTTACAAGCTATAAACACGGGGTGACGTAATTCCCAATATATGCCAATAAAATGACGCTAGACAGGATGTTAGGCCCGTAATAAGCTTTTCTCAGTGGCTGAGGATAACCTCAAACTCAAGGACATAAAGATCAAGCCGCAAACACCACAAGACAAGTTCACCCGTCTCGTGAGTCCATCATGGATTCTGCGTTTTTAGAGAACAAGACCATGAAAGAATTGCCCCGGCTATCTCCCCTCTTTCTACTACTCACTTTGGCCGGATGCGCCACCAGAATTGCCTCAATCCCGCTAGATAACAACTGCGACACGGACAGGGGAGCGAGGAACCCGCATCAATGTAGTTCACCAAAAGGCATCATATACCATCTGCCCGCCAAACGCCTGACATACACCATGACCCTTGAGTTGGAGGAATGCAAGAGGAGCCCATCGATTAATATAACCTCAATCACAGTTACCGAGGACATTAAAAAAGACCCGAGGGATTCCGCGGTATTCATCATTGATGTTGACGACATGACCGCCTTCAATAAAGTCATCAAGGATGCATCCATCGGCCTGACCAATGGCATCCTCACAACCATAAAATATGACGCCGAGGATCAGACAGCCGAAATCATCAAGGAAGGTGCAAAACTCGCCACGGGATTGCCATTGTCATTTGGCGTAAGGGAAACAGGACGGACAATGCTAGCCGAGGACACTGGCTTCTGTAACGAAGCAACGGTTAAGGCGCTGCTTGACAGAAACAACGCCGACAGTAAGAAGCAATTGACCATTACAGTCACAGCAAAAACGATTCCACTGTCACTCGATCATTCCGAAAGAATCCACTTTGATTTTGCGCCATCCCTCAAGTGGTTCAAACTCTCCAATATCGGGGATGGATCAACCTTGTTGAAAGAGCTTGACAAGTTCAGCATCAAAGTCAGTGGCTGCCATAGCGATGGAATGAATTACCAAAATGATACCGAGCCAGGACTATATTATCGCGAGCCCAATGACTGCTTGGTGGAGCTCTATCTTGGGTCCAGAGCCATCATGGCTGACACTTACGAAGTACCACAATTCGGCGCACTTGCAAGGCTGGAAATAGAAAACAAGGCATTCCAGACAAACACCCATGACATCAGCTTCAACAGCAATGGTGGAATTTCCAAGTTCCAGGTCAAGGAAACGGGAGAATCCCGCGGCCTCACAGCGTTATCCACCGCCAATGCAATGCAGACGGAAGTCATAGATCATCAGAAAGAAATCCTTGAGCACCAAACCAACCTGCTCAGGGCGCAACAGGATCTCATCGAGGCGCAGCAATCGGCCTCCGGCCGTTAATCCTTTCCTTGCCACCCCTTCGGGATTACGGGTCGCGGTAGGGACGCCGTGTAACCGGCGTCCCTACCGC